>Ga0209033_1000216_pt1 | contig 32283 bp, 32 predicted proteins | sample LauGreFa1BDMLBDN_2_FD_188218 | JGI IMG/M metagenome (GOLD analysis project Ga0209033, IMG submission 188218) | Freshwater lake microbial communities from Lake Michigan, USA - Fa13.BD.MLB.DN (SPAdes) (version 2) | ecosystem: Environmental > Aquatic > Freshwater > Lake | place: Lake Michigan, USA...
GCTGGCTCAGGAGTGTATTCAGGATACTGATTTTGTGAATTCTCAGAAGAATTATCTTCTGAATCGTTTGGTTTCTTCGAGAACATAAATTACCTAAATATAAAGAATTAGATGAGGTGCAAATCGCCGTGCAAGGATCCGCCTTTTTCGATCTCAATTTCAGCATAGTGAACAGATCCGCCCACCTTGCCGCTTGAGCGAATAATTAAAGATCGTGATGCAGTTAGTTGTTCGGCCACTTCTCCGCGGATATCGACTGACTCGGCAGTGACTTTGCCACGGATAAGACCTGTTGACTCAACAATAACCTGCTTGGCTGACAAATCTCCTTCAACAACCCCTGAAACGGATGCAATGTCGGGCACTGCAAAATTTCCCTTAAGAACAACTCCCTCGCCCACAAAAAGACATCCTGATTGATTCGCCTCTACCATGCAAAACCCTTAATTTTTGTTCACTAATTGGTTATAAACAATGCTATTTGTGGCAATTCCTTCGCAGAACTGCCACAAAATATAAATTTATCACAATTGCGTGTCAAAGTATCATTCGAGGCCCCAAAATGGTGATTTCAGGGAAAACCCTCGTCTTCATTCTAGGCTTAACGCTAACTTAATGCTTCATTTGGCCGCCGCCAGAGATATCCCTGACAGGCACCTTAATTTCGACCTCTCCTGCCTTTTGGAACTTCAGCTTGACTGGTACCGACTCGCCAGCCTTTAATGGCGCCTTGATATCCATAAACATGAGATGCAAGCCGCCTGGTTTTAGCTCTACCGATCCGTTGGCAGGCACATCAATTGTCTTGACCTCACGCATTTTCATGACATTGCCATCCATTGCCATGGTGTGCAATTGCATCTCGTTGGCAACGGGCGAGCTAGCTGAGATTAATTGATCGGCGACGCCCTTATTTTCAATCTTCATAAAGCCACCAGCAACCTTTTGACCAGGAGCTGTGGATCGTGTGTAAGGATTCTCAATCTTGAGTTGACCAACTCGGTACTCTTGATCTTTCTTATCATTGTGTGCAATGGCGATTGCTGAGAATGCCATCAGGCCGATAACTCCCAAACTTTTTAAATAATTCATTTGCATTTTTGTTTCCTTTCATTATTCATAAAAAAATTACCAACTCATGGTCTTTGTGCCATCCTTAAATAAGGCATCACCCGTTACCTTCGGGGAGCCCATCTTCACCCCAGGTAATAAATCGGATTCCGTCAAACCATAATGTCGCAAGCACATGGGACACATAATTACCTGTCCACCCGCCTTCATGATGTCATTCAATAAGGTTTGTTGCTCTGCATACTTCCCGGCGCCAGACTTCACTCCAATAAAAACGCCCTTATCGCTTAAGAAAACACTCAATGGGTGGCCATTATCAAAATGATGTTTCCCAAAACTAAGGGCCATCCGCGCGCGATGTGGCTCATCGGTAGTAAGACTGACAAATAACGGGTCGTTGGGTCCAGCACTGACTGAGAAACTAACAGCTACAGCGATGGTCAGTATAAAAATACGCAATGCGTTCATATTCATTCCTAATCATGATTAGATGGAGATACAAAAACCGATTACTCGATGTGTATCCACTACACAAGGATTAAGAAATGTTAGGCGGAGCGTGGGAGGGAAGCTTGACCCAAGCAAAAAGAGGCTTGGGAGATTGAAAGTAAAGCGGTGGGATGACTACAAAAGAAATAGGCGCCTGAAACTGAAGGTCCGTTAACAACGGAATAGCCAGTGGAGTTTGTGCAACACAGTAAGGACAATCGAGCATCACTTCAGATTTGCCATCAGTTTGGAGATCAATCGCCAGTTTGCTGCCGTCAGCAATACAGATCTCCATGGTGAGCCCTTGTGCATCCGAGGCCACTGCAATAGCCTGGGAAATAGATGGGGCTAAAGAACTCATCACAACAGTGAGTGCCGTAATGTAGTGAATAAGCTTGCGAGAGAACATGCTGTGATTTTATCTGCATTTGTGCAGATAAAGAAAAAGGGGCTTGCGCCCCTTAATCTCTCAATTTGCCAGTGGTTTAAGCCTTCTTAGCCTTAAGCTTTGAAAACAAGGGCCATAGCAACAGAATAAGTGCCAATGCCGTGATGCTGCCCACGAGGTAGTTCGAGAAGAAAATCCCAAGGCTGCCTTGCGATAACAACATGGCTTGACGGAAAGAATCTTCTGCACGATCACCCAGCACCAGCGCTAAGACCATCGGGGCCATTGGGTAATCTAGTTTCTTAAAGAGGTAACCCAAAATCCCAAAGCCCAACATGAGCCAGACATCAAACATCGCATTGTGAACAGTAAATGCTCCTACCGCACACACCACAATAATTACCGGTGCAATGATCGAGAATGGAATTCGCAGAATCGATGCGAAGATCGGTACGCAGGTCAACACCACAAAGAGACCGGCAATATTACCGAGATACATACTTGCAATCAGTCCCCAAACAAAATCTGGCTTCTCAACGAATAAGAGTGGACCTGGCTGTAGACCCCAGATTAAGAGTCCGCCCAACAATACTGCAGCGGTAGGAGACCCTGGGATACCCAAAGAGAGCATCGGCAACAAAGCAGCTGTACCCGCAGCGTGCGCCGCGGTCTCGGGAGCAACGATACCTTCCATCTCTCCCTTACCAAACTTGTCTTTGTTCTTGGACATTTGCTTCGCAACGCCGTAGCTCATGAATGAAGCAGGAGTTGCGCCGCCAGGGGTAATACCCATCCAGCAACCAATCAAACAGCTGCGCAATGAAGTAGCCCAGTACTTGGGTAACTTTGCCCAGGTCTCAAACACCACTTTTGCGCGGATCTTAGCGCTCTTGCCAGAGAACTTTAGGCCCTCTTCCATCGATTGCAAGATCTCGCCGATACCAAAAAGGCCAATCACAGCGATTAAGAAGTCAAAGCCACGCATGAGTTCGGTAGACCCAAAGGTCAAACGTAATTGACCGGTCACGGTGTCCATACCAACGGCAGCTAAGGCAAAGCCCAACATCATGGCCGAGATCACCTTAAAGGGTGAACCTTTGTTCATGCCTACAAAGCTACAAAAGGTTAGTAGATAGACCGCAAAGAACTCCGGCGGACCAAACTGCAGGGCGAACTTAGCAACCAAAGGTGCCAAGAAGGTAATCATGACGATGGCAAAGAATGCGCCAATAAATGAAGAGGTGAATGCACCCGTGAGCGCCTCACCGGCTTTACCATCTTGGGCCATTGGGTAACCATCAAAGGTCGTAGCGACTGACCAAGGCTCGCCAGGAATATTAAAGAGGATCGAAGTAATCGCCCCACCAAACAGCGCACCCCAATAGATACAAGAGAGCATGATGATGGCGGAGGTAGGAGGCATTGTGAAGGTGAGAGGTAAGAGGATGGCAATACCATTTGCACCACCTAAACCTGGGAGAACTCCAATAATCACGCCGAGGGTGACACCAACCAGCATCAACATGATGTTAAAGGGCGACATCGCAACAGCGAAGCCACCAAATAGGGCGTTAATTTCTTCCAACGTGAGCTCCTTTTTTTCTAATCTTTATCGTTATCGGTGGGCAGACTTATTGCAAGCCAATAAATGCCAATGGGTTAATGAGTGACCCGTGGGGCAATGGGATTTGGAACCAGTACTCAAACATCATGAAGAGCGCAACACTGACACCCAGTCCTACCGCAACTGCCTTCCAAACAACATACTTGCCCAGCCAAACCATAAAGATTGCGATATAAACAGCTGAGGCAACATAAATACCGATGAGCTGAACGCCTAATACGTACACTGCGGCAGGAACCAAGACCGCCATCACTTGACGAAATGGTTCTTTTTCTACAAACGCTTCTTCTGCCTGTTCTTTGTTTTTGAATGCCTGAAACAGAGTAATTGAACTCGAAACTAGAATGATCAAACTAATATAGAACGGGAAGTAGCCAGACTCGGGACCATCACTACCCCACTTTGCTCCTAACTTAATACTGCCGGTCATTACCACTAGACCAACTACGAGGAACATCATGGCAACGATAATCTCCACGACTCTAACGCTGACTACTGAGTTTTGATTTGAGTTCTCTGACATAACTTACTCTTCTTCTAAATAAACAATTAGCTAAAAAAATAAGACCCCGTTATGAGGTCTTATTTCTATTACAACAAATTACTTCGCAAGGAAACCAGCTTCCTTCATCAACTGCGCATGAAGAGCGGCATTCTTTTCCAACCAAGCTACATACTCTTTACCGGTCATGAAGCTTTGGTTAAATGCGCCATCGGCCATAAACTTCTTCCAATCAGCGGTCTCGCGAACTTTCTTGAACAGGTCGATATAGAAATCAACCTGAGCCTGAGTCACGCCTGGTGGCATAAAAATACCGCGCAACATTAGGTAATCGGTATTGACGCCAACTTCCTTACAGGTTGGGACATCATTCCAAGATTGGGTTGGAGTAATTTTTTCCTTGTAAGGCATACGTTGATCATCAAATACGCACTGCGCACGCAACTTACCGGCACGCCATTGAGCGACCGCCTCGATTGGATTGTTTACGGTCGAGTCAACGTGATTACCAACGAGCTGTACCGCAACGTCACCGCCTCCTTTAAATGGGATGTAGGTGAACTTGGTTCCGGTAGCCTTCTCGAGCGCCACAGTAATAATTTGATCCTCTTGCTTAGAGCCCGTTCCAGCCATCTTGAACTTACCAGCACCCGCTGCTTTAGCGGCATCGATATATTCTTTAGCAGATTTGTATGGTTTCTCAGCATTGGTCCACAACACAAACTGGTCTAAGGCCAACATGGCTACTGGGGTCATTTCTTTCCAGCTAAATGGCACGCCCGTTGCTAATGGGGTAGTAAACAAGTTTGATAGAGTAATAATGATCTTGTGTGGGTCGCCCTTGGCTTCTTTAATCGCCAAGAAACCTTCAGCACCCGCACCCGCTCCCTTGTTTACAGGGATGATCGACTGCTTCATTAAGTTGTTCTTAGTAACAATGCCCTGAATCATGCGAGCCATCTGATCGGCGCCGCCGCCAGGTCCTGCAGGAATCACAAACTCAACTGCTTTCGTTGGTTCCCATTTCGCCTGAGCGTGTGCTGTTGACGTTGCAGCAAACCCAGCCGCAAGCGCAACACTTAATAAAGTGGATTTCAATTTAAAACGCATGGATGCTCCTCCAAATAAAATGACAAAGTTTTTTAATTTGTTATGTGTCTGTTTTGTAAACTCATTCTTCAACAAAATAGCGTGCTAGAAATTGACAGACATCAACAAACGAAAATTTTCACATAAGTAGTACACACCATTACTAGTGAAAACCCGTATTTCAGGTAGGAATCATGAAATAAATCCTGGTGCCGGAAATAGGAATCGAACCTACGACCTTCGCATTACGAATGCGCTGCTCTACCAACTGAGCTATTCCGGCAATAACCCTATGTAAGACAGAGGATTGGATGGAGTGACCACTTCTATTTTAGCCCAGCAAAATCAAGGGCTTTCTCTTCATACTTGCTAATCACAAGCGCGCTGCAATGGCCTTTGTAATGACTTCGCCAACATCGGGCGATAAATGACCAGCCTTTGCAACGTGATGCAAGGCAGCAAGCATGTGCTTTGAATAGGGCTTTGCAAATTTGGGCCAGCGGTCTAAGGCTCGAGCCAAACGTGCTGCCACTTGAGGATTAATCTTGTCCAATGCAATGACACACTCGATCCAGAATCGATAAGCACTTCCATCCGCCTGATGAAATCCTGCTGGGTTATTGAGGCAAAACGCATGGATTAAGCTACGCACACGATTAGGATTATTTAACTTAAAGGCACTGTGTTGCATTAAGGCCTTAACATCCATCAGAATCGATGTTCCTATTTGCGCTGGTCGTGTCGCTTGTAAGGCGAACCATTTATCGATTACTAGGGCATCTTCTGCAAAGCGCTGATAGAAATCAGCTAACGCATTTTTAGCATGTGGGGCATTTACAGCAACCAATGCCTGTAAAGCCGCAAACCGATCACTCATATTATTGGCGAGCTCATACTGTTCTTCGGCCCTCTCCTGCCAATGAACATCTCCGCTTTCCAAGAGCATCATCAAAGCAAGGTTTTTGAGTGCGCGCTTGCCCATACTTTTAGCATCGGCCCGATATGGCCCTGGGCTTTGATGATCAACGTAGGTCAATGCCCACTCATCCTGGAGTGCTTGCGCTAATGCTGTTTTAAAACGACGCCTAGCCCAATGAATCTCTTGGGGCTCAACCACTTTGCACTGCTCATATAAATAGGTCTCAGCGGGTAGAGTAAAAATAAGCTCTTTAAAGGCGGGGTCCAAATGAGGATCTTGCAAGATCACTCGGTAAGCATCGATTAATTTGGTATTGGGTAAGCGCCCAGCCAAGATCATTTGTTGGGCTAGTTTTTGAGCCGACTCCCAGCGACTAAAGGGATCGGTGTCTTCGGCCAATAGAGTTAAAAGCTCATCCTCACTTTGCTTGTGCTCCAAAATGATGGGGGCCGAGAAATCTCGATTGATCGATAAAACTGGTTTAGCAGAAATGTTCTGAACTAACCAGCTTTGCTCCGCTTGCGTGAGCTCTAATAAGACCTCTTGTGCAAAATAGGCTCGCTCTTTTTGAGAGACTTTGCTGCCCTTATCTAGTAGAAGACTTGCTTTTAATGGAATATGAAAAGGCGCCTTCTTGTTCTGCCCTGGCGTCTTTGGACAATGCTGTCTGAGAGTCAAGCGATACTCTTTTTTCTTAGCATCGTAATTTTCTAACACGGTCACTCGCGGAGTGCCTGCCTGGCTATACCAGTTCTTAAACTGTGTCAGGTCTCGTTGATTGGCATCGGCCATCGCTGCAACAAACTCATCGCAGGTCACTGCCTGACCATCGTGTCGCTTGAAGTAGAGATCCATCCCTTTGCGAAAGCCATCGCGCCCCAATAGGGTTTGATACATGCGCACAACCTCGGCGCCCTTCTCGTAAACGGTAACCGTATAGAAGTTATTAATCTCTTGATACTCATCTGGACGAATGGGATGCGCCATCGGGCCCGCATCTTCAGGAAATTGCACTTGACGCAGTAAACGAACGTCCTCAATTCGCTTGACTGCCCGCCCAGAATCAGTACCCATTTGATCGGCTGAGAACTCTTGATCTCTAAAAACTGTTAAGCCTTCCTTGAGCGATAACTGAAACCAATCTCGACAGGTCACGCGGTTACCAGTCCAGTTATGGAAATACTCATGCGCAACAACACTCTCAATATTGGCGTAATCCCCATCGGTTGCCGTCTGCGCATCTGCCAAGACAAATTTGGTATTAAAAATATTGAGGCCCTTGTTCTCCATAGCGCCCATATTGAAATCACCCACGGCCACGATCATGAAGCGCTCCAGATCCAGCTCAAGACCAAAACGCTTCTCATCCCACGCGATCGAACTCTTTAAAGAATCCATTGCATGTTGGGTCTTCTGAAGATCACGCGGCTCAACCCAAATTTGCAGGAGTTTTTGGGCACCGCTTTGAGATTGAATGGATTCTTCTAAACACACTAATTTGCCTGCAACAAGCGCAAATAGGTAGGATGGCTTAGGAAAGGGATCCTCCCAGACCGCTTGATGCCAGCCATCGCCCAGATCTTCACTCGCAATTAAATTGCCATTGGATAAGAGAACAGGATGCTCTTCCTTGCGAGCGCGCAGGGTCACTCGGTAGCGCGCCATCACATCGGGGCGGTCTAAAAAATAGGTAATCTTCCGAAAACCCTCTGCTTCGCACTGTGTAAAGAAATTGCCTCGTGATACATAGAGTCCCATCAGTGAGGTATTTTTATCTGGCACACAGCTAGTTTTAATTTCTATCTGAAATTTTTGCTTACCCTTGTTGGGCAAGCCATGGATCACCATGCGCTCAGGCGTAATTTCTACATGACGGTGTGCCTGTCCGTTAACCCGCAAACTAATGAACTCGAGATCCTGCCCATCGAGAATTAACGGAACTTCTGGGTGACTAGCTGCCGTATGGGGACTCGGCACGACCTCAATCACGCTCTGGACTATTGTGCGATGGGGCTGTAACTCAAAATCTAGCTCCACTTGGCCAAATTGATAATCGGGCGCCTTGTATTGCAGACGCAAAAAGCCTTTGCTAGTTTCAGTTCTCATTACAGAATTCTAATTTGTTATGGCTGTTGGGACTGATGTCTCTACGATGACCATACCAAGGTAATGAGTCCGAGGGCAATGAAAATGATGGCTGCTACCCAATGCACAAGCTTAATCGGTAAGCGTTTGGTAAATTGCTTTCCTAACCAAACGGCCGGTGCATTCGCTAACATCATCCCCAAGGTTGTCCCGACTGTGACCAAGAGCACGCTCTCATACTTAGCGCCAAGAGCAATCGTTGCAATCTGTGTTTTGTCGCCCATCTCGGCCAAGAAGAACAAGGCGGTCGTGAGGACGAAGATTTGCCAAGCGCCCTTCACCTGCTTTGCATTTTCATCTTCCTCCAATTTGTCTGGGATCAATAACCACAGACCAATCGCCAAGAATCCAACTCCCAAGATCCAACGCAAGCTGTCTGGGCTCAAAAAGCCCGCGACCCAATGACCCACGTAAGCAGCGCAGGCGTGATTAACCATTGTTGCAAGGAAGATACCCCACACAATTGGCCAAGCGTGCTTGGGATAGCGCGCCGCTAGCATGAGGGATAAAAGCTGAGTTTTATCCCCAATTTCAGCAAGAGCAACTACCCCAGTAGAAATAAATAGTCCAGAAAAGTCCATATATATCAGTTATTTAAATAAAAACTATCAATATTTTTAATTAATACAATTTGGCTATCATAGGAAAAAACCCTAAACTGCCCTCATCCTAATTTTTCTGTTGAAAGTAAACCCATGACTTTACGTGAAGGTAACCTGGAAGCCCCAACTCGGCACCCCTTGGATTGGACCAATCCCGACTTTTATAACACCGAGAAACTGGAAGCGGAGATGGAGCGGGTATTTGATCTCTGCCACGGCTGCCGTCGTTGCGTGAACTTATGTGGCTCCTTCCCAGCCCTTTTTGATTTGGTTGATGCTACGGAAGATGGTGAAGTTGCCGGCGTTGCCAAGGCTGACTATCAACAGGTGGTTGATCAATGTTATCTCTGTGATGTGTGTTACATGACCAAGTGTCCTTACACACCGCCACATCCTTGGAATATTGATTTCCCCCATTTGATGCTACGCGCTAAGGCGGTTCATTTCAAAGAAGGTAAATCGAGTCTGCGCGATAAATTTTTATCCTCTACGGACGCACTCGGACACTTCGCTGGTATTCCTATCGTGACTCAAGCGGTTAATGCATTGAACAGCACTGGGGTTGCGCGCTTAGCGATGGAAGGTGCTTTGGGTGTTGATAAAAAAGCCTGGATTCCAGAATACGCTTCCAAGACCTTTCCACAACTTGCAAAGGTATCTGCCGCTCACGCTGTGAAAGACGGTCAACGTACTCCCGGTAAAGTGGCGATCTACGCAACCTGCTACATCAACTACAACGAACCTGGGATTGGGCAAGACCTCATCAAGATCCTCAATCACAATCAGATTCCGTATGCATTGGTTGATAAAGAAGCGTGTTGCGGTATGCCCAAATTAGAGTTGGGGGATCTCGAATCTGTAAAAGCAAATAAAGAAATCAATATTCCTAAGCTTGCTAAGTTAGCACGTGAGGGCTATGCAATCGTGACCCCAATTCCTTCGTGTACCTTGATGTTTAAACAAGAATTGCCGCTCATGTTTCCTGAGGATGCTGATGTACAAGCAGTCAAGGAGGCGATGTGGGATCCCTTTGAGTACTTCATTGCACGCAGCAAAGATGGTCTCTTGAACCAAGACTTTAAGGAAGAATTGGGTCATGTTAGTTACCACGTTGCGTGCCACTCACGCGTACAAAATGTTGGCCAGAAAACTGCTGAGGCTCTCAAGCTCATTCCTGGTACTGAAGTGAATGTCGTAGAGCGTTGCTCTGGACACTCGGGCACCTGGGGCGTCAAGAAAGAATTCCATACGATGGCGATGAAAATTGGTCGGCCAGTATTTAGAAGCATGGCAGAAGAGTCTCCCAATTACATTAGTTCAGACTGCCAACTCGCTGGCCATCATATTGCTCAAGGCATGGATGAGCTAGGACTACCAAAAGTAGCGATGGCACATCCTTTAACCCTAATGGCAAAAGCCTACGGACTTTAATCGCTTCAATTTGAAAACAGGATGAATACAGGATCAATAGGTATGGGAAAAATTACGATCGACAGCTTACTAAGTCTTGAGGCTTATCACAAGGCTCGCCCTGAAATGCGGCAACGGGCAATTGCAGAGCGCAAATTACGTACCGTGCACTTAGGCGAGCACCTCACTCTCATTTTTGAGAATGAGTTCTTGATGCGTTATCAAATCCAAGAAATGCTGCGAGTCGAGAAAACCTTTGAAGAAGAAGGTATTCAAGATGAACTTGACGCCTATAACCCCATGGTACCGGGTGGCTCTGATTTCAAAGTCACGATGATGATTGAATACCCCAACGAGGCAGACCGCAAGATTGCTCTGAGCAAACTAGTTGGGGTTGAGGATCGCATCTTCATTGAGGTCGAAGGTCAGCCACGGGTGTATGCGCTAGCGGATGAAGATTTAGAAAGAACTACGTCTGAGAAAACTTCAGCAGTTCACTTCTTACGGATACCCGTTTCAGTCGCCATGAAAGAGGCTTTGAAAGCAGGTGCGCAGATGATGGTGGGTTGCGACCACAAGGGCTACCCCATGCATGTCGAAACCCTCCCTCATGAAACACTGGCCTCTTTAGTTACAGATCTCAGCTGAATACAAACTGCTGATCGCCTCATCGGCAGCGATGTAATTTAACTTCTGTGCCTTCGCAACCGGGGCAGAAGTTAGATGCCCCTTAAAGACACTCAAGCCATTTTTAAGATGTGGATTGAACTGCATTGCTTTGATTACTCCATGCGCGGCTATTTGCTCAATGAAGGGATACGTTGCATTGGTTAAGCCAATCGTAGAAGTGTGCGCGACCGCACCGGGCATATTGGCCACACAATAATGAATCACTCCGTCGACCATATATGTCGGCTCCGCATGGGTTGTCGGTAATGATGTTTCAAAGCAACCACCTTGATCAATCGCCACATCGACAACCACTGAACCGGGTCGCATCGTCTGGATCATGGCCTTGCTAAGTAACTTCGGTGCAGATCCGCCGGGTAATAAAACAGCGCCAATCACCACATCGGTATCTTTCACTGCAGCTTCAATACTCATCGCGTTCGAGAACACCGTACGCACTCGATTGCCATAAAGCGCATCAATTTGGCGTAAGCGCTCAAGATCGCGATCCATGATGCTGACCTGCGCTCCCATACCTAAGGCAATTTGCAATGCATTTCGTCCAACCACGCCTGCCCCCAAGATCAACACCTTTGCGGGGCTCACCCCCGGAATTCCACCCATCAATATCCCAGGACCCCCTCTGGATCGCTCTAAATGGGTAGCCGCCGCCTGAATCGACATCCTACCTGCGACCTCGCTCATAGGAGCCAATAAAGGTAAAGTGCCATGAGCAGAGGTCACGGTCTCATACGCTATACAAATTGCTCCGGAGTCCATGAGAGCCTTAGTCTGCTCTGGATCGGGTGCCAAGTGTAAATAGGTAAACAAGATTTGGTCTTCGCGCAGTAATGCGCACTCATGTATTTGTGGCTCCTTGACTTTCACAATCATGTCAGCGCGTGCAAAGATATCTTTTGCGCTATCGGATAATTCTGCGCCCGCCTCTTGATAGGACAGATTCCCAAATCCAATCTGAGCGCCTGCTCCACTTTGTACGATCACCGTATGACCTTGTTTACAAAGACCATTGACAAGACTGGGGGTCAAGCCAACCCGAAACTCATTATTTTTAATTTCTTTTGGTATACCAATAATCATTTTTGTTCTCCTAATTGAAATTTCTGTTTTTTATCCAAGCCAAAAACGTAATACAAGACCATATACAAAGCTAATAAGATTGGTCCAACGATTAAGGCGATGCGGGCATCTTCATGAAAACTCATCAACACAATCACCATGAATATGAACCCTAGTGCAAACCAACTGGAATACGGCCACCATGGGGCGCGATACGTTAACTCTGATAGCTGCTTTGTTGACAGAGAAGATCGAAAGCGGTAGTGAGTAAATAAAATGGCAATCCACACCATCAGTCCAACAAAGGTCACGGCTGCCATCATGTAATGAAAGGCTTTGTCCGGAACAAAATAGTTGAGAATCACGCCAATCATGGGCACGCACACTGTCCCAATCACTGCGCGATGCGGTACGCCATTGTTGGACAAATAGGCAAAGCGTCTTGGTGCATAGCCATTAGCAGATAAAGCCCATAACAACCGACCGCCACTAAAAATACCGGCATTGCAAGAAGAGAGTGCGGCAGTAATCACGACAAAATTAATAACGCCAGCCGCTTCTCGTAAACCAATTCGCTCAAACATCGCAACAAAAGGGCTGCCCTGCTGACCCACTTCGTTCCACGGGAAGATTGCCAGAATGACTAGTAATGCGCCTAGATAAAAAATGAGGATGCGCCACGTTAATGAGTCAATCGCCATAGGGATCGTTTTCTTAGGATTTTGTGCCTCGCCCGCAGAAAGGCCAATCATCTCTATACCTACATAGGCAAATAAGACCATATGCAATGACAGCAACAAGCCACTAAAGCCATTGGGAAAGAAGCCGCCGTGTTGCCACAAATTACTGAGGCCCATTGGTACCCAATCATTGGTAAATCCCAGAAAAATGACTGCACCACCTAAGACAATCATCAATACAATCGCAACAATTTTGATGAGCGCAAACCAAAACTCAAACTCACCAAAAACCTTCACAGCAATCATATTGATTAAGCCCATCAAGATGATGGAAGACAGGGCCCAAATCCATTGCGGGATATCTGGGAACCACATTCCCATGTAAATACCAACTGCGGTAACTTCTGCAATAGCCACAACAACCCAATAGGTCCAATAGCCCCATCCCACCATATACCCAGTGAGTGGGCTCACATACGTGCTGGCATAACTAGCAAATGAACCTGCAACCGGTTCATGCACTGCCATCTCACCCAAGGTGCGCAGCACCACAAAGGCAACCATTCCAGCCAATAAGTAAGCTAACAAAATTGAGGGGCCTGCAATTTGGATTGCCGTAGCGGATCCTAAAAATAATCCGACACCAATCGTAGAACCTAAAGCCATTAAACGAATGTGTCTAGCCTTGAGGTGCCGCTTTAATCCATGCTCTTTATTCTCCAATGAGAACTCCTTTCATTCTTGCGATGGCAATTCGCCAACGAATGAAAGTCTAGGGAGACAAAAGAGATTGAACCAGCATCTAAAACCTATAAAAGTATTAGGAGTTAGATTTATACAAAGTTGTTTTTATCAAATAACTTTGATATCAAGAACTAATGAAACAAGAGAAATAGATGGACTACAGAAAAATCAGAAAATTCTTACAGGGATAGCCCTAGTATGTTTTGAAAATTATGGACGAAAAAAAACCCCAGCAAGCTGGGGTTTTCTCAGACAAGAAGAATTACTTCTTAGCGTCTTTAGCAGCAGGAGCAGCAGCAGCTGGCTTAGCAGCTTCTTTCTTTGGCTCTTCTTTCTTAGCTGGAGCAGCTTGAGCGAAAACACCAGCAGAGAACAAACCAGCAACTAACATAGCGACGATCTTTTTCATGTAAAACTCCAAAATTAAATTAATAAACGTAGTCTCCTACGGATTTCTTTACAACCACCTTAATTCAAACCAGTGTAGCTACAAATGGCTCTTACTAAAGCTTATTCCCTCAACGCCTCTCGAAAGAGAACCGTTGACAGATTTATTACTTGAAACATATTTCCAAGTAAAACAGGAGTTTAGCAAAATCTTGCTTAAGAGCCATTGGCTATAAGGGCGAGGAGTTCAGCAGCCGCAACAAAGCCAAATGTTGCCGTTACACTCACCGCAGAGCCATAGCCAGAGCAGGCCAAGCCCCCATTGCCCGCGCCCAGCCTTGGCTCATGGGAGTAAACCGCCCGAATACCCATCGGCTGCTTTAAGTCCCTACTAAATGAATGGTTTTTACGTAAGTCTGCCCTTATTTTTGCCAGAAATGGGTCTTGAACCGTTTTAGCTAAATCGGCTGCGCTGACGAAGCTGGGGTTGACCTTGCCTCCCGCGCCACCGCACATCACCAAGCCAATTTGAAATGATCTGCAATAGTGGGCTAAGGCGACCTTTGCAGGAACATCATCGCAGGCATCTACTACATAAGAGCCCTCTGGTATCAACTCCGCCAAATTGCCCTCAGCCAGAAAAACATCATGTGTCGTTAGCCGAATAGCTGGATTAATTTTGCGGATCCGCTCAGCCATGGCATCTACTTTTGCCTTGCCAAACTCTCCTTCCATGGCATGCAACTGTCGATTGATATTGCTTGGCGCAATGTGATCAAGATCAATCAACACCAAGTGCCCAATCGCTGAGCGAGCTAAGGCTTCTGCCGCCCAGGAACCAACCCCCCCAAGACCAATCACCACTGCAGTAGCTTGCGTAAACTTTCGGTAAGCGTCTTCACCATAAAGCCTGGCCACCCCCGCAAACCGACGCTCGGGCATCTCTGCCTCCTTGTTCTGATTTACTCTTTCGTTCACCATAAGCTCTCTTTATACTCAATCCATGAATGAAACTTCTCAATCCCTAGCCGCTTTGCGCAAAAACTATACCCTAGGGCAGTTATCTGAAGAGGATGTGCCTAAAGATCCAATTGCCTTATTTGAGACCTGGTTTGCCCAAGCAACTCGTGCGGAGTGCCCTGAACCCAATGCCATGGTTCTAGCAACTGCCAATGCAACCGGCACGCCATCCGCTCGGGTAGTCCTTTTAAAAGGCTTAAGCCAAGGAGATTTTTGTTTCTTCACTAACTATGAAAGTCAAAAGGGTAAGGAATTGGCTGAGCGCCCCCAGGCTTCCTTGCTCTTTCATTGGCATGAACTAGAGCGTCAGGTGCGGATCAATGGGGATGTTACAAAACTAAGCTCTACCGAGAGCGACGAATACTATCTCCAACGTCCGCCTGCGTCTCGTATTGGGGCTTGGGCATCACCCCAAAGCAAAGTGATTGAGAGTCGTGCCTTTTTAGAACAGGAAGAATTACGCTTTCAGAAACAATTTGGTGACAACCCAAAACGCCCACCTCATTGGGGTGGCTATCGTCTCAAGCCCAGCAGTATCGAGTTTTGGCAAGGCCGTCCATCGCGTTTACACGATCGCATTCTCTATGCCCGCGATGGTTCGGGTTGGCAAATTGCTCGATTAGCGCCTTAAACAAATCCTAAGCGTTTTTATCGAATTAGCATTTGGAATGTTTTCTTAAATTTACTGACCTTAGGTCCTACTACTGCCATGCAGTAGCCTTGGAAGGGGTGGGTCTGAAAATAGTTCTGGTGATAGTCTTCTGCTGGATAAAAGGTCGGGGCAGCCTTTATCTCGGTCACAAGCGGACGGCTAAAGTGTTTGCCCTGGCTTAGTTCAGAAACTAGCTCTTTCGCCACATGCATTTGCTCATCATCAAGGGTGAAGATAACGGAGCGATAGCGAGCACCAACATCGTTCCCCTGATAGTTCAGAGTCGTTGGATCATGAATCACAAAAAAGATTTCTAGGATCTGCCGGTAACTTACGATGCGGGGATCAAACTGCAACTGCACTACTTCAGCGTGGCCGGTAGTCTCTGCGCAAACAGTTTCGTAGTCAGGATTGGGCACATGTCCTCCCGCATATCCTGAAACAACCCTCTCAACACCCTTGACCTGCTGATAGACAGCCTCAAGACACCAAAAACAGCCTCCACCTAATATAGCCTGCTGAACTCCATCTGACATAACGCAATTCCTTATCTAGAAAACAACTTGATCACTCAATACTAAGCGTACTGCAAAAGCACAGAAAAGTAGACCAACAACAAACCACAATGTTGCGGTCCATCGAGGGTGACGCCTAAAGATCCCCACCAAACCTTGTCCAGCCAAAATCAGGCTAGTTAAATACGTAATGCTAATAACTTGCAAGATGATCGCTAAGAACAGAAAACTGATCGCAGGGTTAGTAAAGGCAGGATCAACAAATTGAGTAAAAAAAGAAATGAAGAAGAAGATAGCCTTCGGATTGGTTAGAGATAAACCCAAAGCCGCAATAAAAGGGTGCATCTGCAATAAACGACCACCCATGGATGTGGCCTTAATTTGCTCTCTTCCCCAATAGCGTTGCCATGCAATTTGGATTAAACCCCAACCAATCCATAGCAAGTAAACGGCGCCCACTAAGCGCAGAACCAGAAATAAGGTTGGCGAACTGTGTAACAGCGATGCAGCACCCAATACCACGGCCAAGATCAACACCGAATCGCCCGCCACGATACCCAAAGACGCCCAAACTCCAGGGCGCCAGCCGGACTGGGAGGCTGTGGTCAAAACATATAAGGAGTTAGGTCCAGGAAGCAAAACAATGGCGATTGTGCCCAAAATAAAGCTGGGCAAATGCACAATTCCCAGCTGCTCCCAGTTGATCCAATAATCCATGACTAGATCATAAACAGGAACCATGTCATAATGGAGAGCTTTTTGAAACATCGCCCCCAGCAATTTACATTTTTCAGCGATTGGTTTTTTACCCCGCTGCCGCTTGTCTGATGGTCGATGCCCTAGACCATCGCGCCTTTTTACCCTGGCGCACAACCGGAGACATCCCCGATGGGGATGTGTAATTGCATGTCAAATTCTGCTGTAGTACCTAACTCATCTTTTGAGTCTTTTAACCTCGCAAGTCCGATCCTTAAAAACATCGAAGCCCTAGGTTATACCCAAGCGACCCCTGTCCAAGCTCAGGTTATTCCTGCGACCTTGGCCGGTGGTGACTGGCTCGTTAGCAGCCAAACCGGAAGCGGCAAAACCGCTGCCTTTCTTCTTCCATTACTCAATAAACTGTTTATTGCCAACCCAAATGGCAGTCCCGTTCCAGGACGTGCACAGCCCAAAATTTTAGTGCTCTGCCCAACCCGCGAACTAGCCCAACAGGTATCAGCCGATGCTATTAATCTGGCTCGTGGCATCAAAGGTCTGCGCATTGCGACCATCATGGGCGGTATGCCATATGGCAAACAAATCCAGGCAATCAAAGGAGCTAGCTTAGTGGTTGCCACACCAGGCCGCTTATTGGATCTCTTCAATACTCGAGCCATTCGTTTAGACCAAGTGGAATGCCTCGTTGTTGACGAAGCCGATCGCATGCTAGACCTTGGCTTTGCTGAAGATCTTGAGGCAATTGATGAGCGTTGCAAACAACGTACACAAACCTTGATGTTCTCAGCTACCTTTGCCCCACGCATTATGAGTTTGGCTTCTAATCTCACCAAAGATGCGGGTCGTATTGAGCTTGCACATGCTGGTGAAGCGCATGCCAATATCTCCCAGAAACTGCATTGGGCTGACAATATGGCGCATAAGCATCGCTTGTTAGAGCATCTCTTGTCGGATCCCGATCTTGATCAAGCGGTTGTGTTTGCTAGCACCCAAATCGAGAGTGAAAAGATTGCTGATAGCTTGCGTGCCAATGGCTATCAAGCCAGCGCCTTGCATGGTGCAATGCCTCAAGCAGTTCGCAATCGTCGTCTTGATTCTTTACGTAAAGGACAGACTCGAATCTTGGTCGCTACCGATGTGGCAGCACGCGGTATTGATGTACCCCGCATTAGTCACGTCATTAATTTTGGCTTACCCATGAAACCCGAAGACTATACCCACCGCATTGGTCGTACCGGCCGCGCTGGACGAAATGGTATTGCCATTACGCTTGCAGAGCATCGCGATAGAGTTAAGATCAAGGCGATTGAACGCTTTACGCAACAGCCTATGGCCGCTGCTGAGATCGCTGGTTTAGAGCCTCAAAATAAACCGAGCTTTAATAAGCCAAACCATCGCCCTGGTGCCGGTGCAAAACGCGGCAAGCCTAAATTTGCAGGTCAAGGTCGTCCGGGTGGTTCCAATGCGCGCTTTAGCCCCCGTTCGGGTTCACGTTCGGGTTCGTTTCAGAACGCTAATAGCAAACACTAACTCTTAGCCTTCTATGTTGCAGCGGAAGTCTCGCTCTCCATCGTGCTGGCAGGTCATTGAAAATGGTGCACCCTTGGGTGCACCATTGTTCTTACAAGACTGGCTGAGTGACACGGGCTCTCTTACCCGCAAATTAGAATCCACACTTCGTTACAAGCAAGACGAACATTTGGAACTCCGCATTCTGGCAGACTGTAGACAAAATCTAGTCTCCTCCGAGAAGTCATTCTTTAGGCGCCCCCTATCTCGCTCTCGTATTCGGGAGGTTGTTTTATGTGATCAAGGTGAGCCCATCATTGTGGCCAGAAGCGTATTACCGATTAGCAGCTCGATTGGTACCAACCATCGCATTCTTAAGCTAGGGCATAAACCTCTGGGTGCAGTTTTATTTGCAAAGGATTTACGCGGTCGTTTTCGTCCAGTACGCGAGATTGTTCGCTTAGATCATCATCATCCTGAATGGAAAGCATGCCAGAGACGCTTTAAAGATTTGCCCAAACGGGTATGGGCTCGCCGCACCCTTTATCAGCTCAATGGCCACCCGCTTTTGGTAATGGAGATTTTTTTACCTGCTCTCCAAGCCAAACTAAAGCAGCTTGGGCAATAGACTCATCACCTGGATCACACACTGCTACCTCAGTAAAGCCAATCTCCTTAGCAACCTTTGCAATATTAGGATGAGAGCAAAGAGCATGGCTCTCTGCAAAAGATGGAAGAATGGTTCCAAGATGACGCACTGCCTCCGATGAAGTTAACAACCAGAGACTTGTATTTGCATCGAGTCCCTGAACTGCTTGCCACTGATTACTCGAAGAATCTAAAGGGATACGGGTATAGATCGATAAGGCCTCTACTGCGGCACCAGCGGCTTGCAAATGATCCAACAAGGACTCACGCCCACCCTCACCTTTCAGTATCACTACTGAATAAGCCTGCCAATCCTGAATATGGTTTTGGAGGGCTCTCCATAAGCCCTCTGAATCCGATTGACTGGCATTGGCCGGCATCACAATCGCACCAGCCTCAACCCCATGTCGCAATAGCGCATCACGGCTACTGCTTCCAACAACCCCGACCCGTGTTTGCGCATTGACCAGATCGCCCCAGACCATTCCCGCATCTGTAATGGAGCGCATGGTGCACTCTATGGCATTAGGGCTTACAAAGATGATAAGTTTGGCGTTTCTAAGTGCCTTTGATATTGCAGTAACAGTCCCTGAATCATTTTTAGGAACAATGGTGAGCAGGGGCAGGCCAAGCACATTTACTGCAATTGCTTGAGTCTGAGCACCGCCCCGGATTAACTCGATTAATCGTCTCGCTTGACCACTGGGCCGAGTAACAATAATGGCTGGATCGCTAGCCATCCCAAATCCTATTGCGGTAATAAGGCGGCAGCACCTTTAGCCAATAGATCATCGGCAATCGCGAGTCCAAAAGCCTCGGCCTCGTCATAGGAGGCAATCGTTCGCTCGCCAGTTGCTAAACAAATCTGACTCCCATCCGTACTCGCAACATACGAACGTAAGCTCATCTCGTTGGCAGATTTCCACTGGGCATGGGCAGCCAATGGCACCTCACACGAGCCGCCAAGTTTGCGGGAAACCGCGCGTTCAGCTGTTACAGCTAAAGCGGTTGGTAAATCGTTTAAGGGCGCTAACCACGCTTTCACCTCAGGGTGAGCGCTTAAGGTCTCAATGCCTAAGGCGCCCTGCCCTGCGGCGGGGGTGTGGGGATCAAAAGGTAATAATGCTTTGATACGAGCACTCATACCTAAGCGCTTTAAGCCAGCGGCTGCCAAAATAATGGCTTGGTACTCGCCACGATCGAGTTTTGCCATGCGCGTATCTAAATTGCCGCGCAATGGTTCTACCTTGAGTTGGGGGTAATTGCTCCGAATAATCGCTTCGCGCCGCAAACTGGATGTTCCAACCACCGACCCTGGTGGTAGCTCCGCTAGACTAGCGTAGTCATTGGATACCAAGGCATCCCGAGCATCCTCACGCACCATGACGCACGATAAATCAAAGCCGGGCGGCATCACCATGGGAACGTCTTTGAGGGAGTGGACTGCTAGGTCAGCTCGGCCATCCTCTAGGGCGGTCTCTAGCTCTTTCACAAAGAGACCCTTTCCCCCGACTTTGGAAAGGGCTCGATCTAGGATTTGATCCCCCTTGGTGGTCATTCCTAAGATACGGACATCGCAGTCTGGATATAGCTTGCGCAGGCAATCTTGGACGTGTTCAGCTTGCCACATTGCAAGCCGGCTCTCTCGGGAGGCAATTATTAAACGCTTTGGGCTCATAAGGACGACTTAAGAATTAAAATGAATCATTACTGCACACAATATACTGTGTTTATGAGCTCACCTAAAAATTCTTTAGCCAATAAGTCCAAAGCGTGGTCTGGCCGCTTTGCAGAACCGGTCGCCGCCCTCGTGCAAGCCTATACCTCATCCCTGCACTTCGATCAACGTCTAGCCTTAGTAGATATCGCAGGCTCACTAGCCCATGCCGAGATGCTGGCCGCTCAAAAAATTATCTCTAAAGCTGACTTTCTAGCTATTCAAAAAGGGATGGCACAAATTGAGAAGGAGATTCTTGCAGGTAAGTTTGATTGGCAATTAGCCCTGGAGGATGTCCATCTCAATATTGAGGCTCGCCTTACCAAACTCATTGGTGATGCTGGCAAGCGTTTACATACTGGTCGCTCACGCAATGATCAAGTGGCAACCGATATTCGATTATGGCTTCGTACTGAGATAGATCAGATTCTGGTAGATCTCAAGCGCTTACGTACTGCTTTGCTCGATCAAGCAGAAAAGCATGCGGCCACCATCATGCCGGGCCATACCCATTTACAAGTGGCGCAACCGGTTACGTTTGGTCATCATCTAATGGCCTATTACGAAATGTTTACCCGCGATGCGCAACGTCTGACAGATTGCCGTCGGCGCGTCAATCAACTGCCTTTGGGTGCGGCGGCCCTAGCAGGCACTAGCTATCCGATTGATCGGGAGCGAGTTGCCAAAACGCTTGGTTTTGAAGGTGTGTGCCAGAACTCCCTTGATGCAGTCTCTGACCGTGATTTTGCAATCGAGTTTTGTGCAGCGGCTGCAATGTTCATGATGCACGTATCACGCCTATCTGAAGAACTCATTTTGTGGCTTAGTCCCCGCTTTGGCTTTATTGATCTGCCAGATCGTTTTTGTACGGGTAGCTCCATCATGCCGCAAAAGAAGAATCCTGATGTTCCCGAACTGGCTCGCGGTAAAACAGGTCGGGTCAATGGTGATCTGATAGCGTTACTCACCTTGATGAAGGGTCAGCCTTTAGCGTATAACAAAGACAATCAAGAAGATAAAGAGCCTTTATTTGATGCAGTGGACACGATAGCGCAAACCTTGCAAATCTTTGCCGATATGGTGCCTCAAATCTCTGTAAACCAAGAAATAATGCTTAGCGCCGCCGAGGAGGGTTTTGCGACAGCAACGGATCTCGCAGATTACTTGGTGAAAAAAGGTATGCCATTTCGGGATGCCCATGAATCTGTAGCGCATGCGGTCAAGTTATGCGTCAAAAAGAATTGTGCTTTGAGCGATCTAAGCCTAGCGGATCTCATTAAAGCTTGCGGCCTAAATCCTAAATCAAACTCAATTGATAAAGATGTATTCACCTTACTAAGCCCCAAAGGATCAGTACACTCCCGTAATCACATCGGCGGGACTGCTCCAAAGCAGGTGCTAGCTGCGATTAAGCGCGCTCGCACTTCGCTAAAAAAATAATTGGGGTATTACAACCTAGGCGCGAACGCAGTCTACGTAGTAGCCGTTATCGCCTTCAGCGTTCTTCACGAGCCCATGAATATCGGTCTCAAATCCAGGGAACTGTTGATTAAAGTCACGGGCAAATCGCAAGTAATCAACGATTGATTTATTAAAACGCTCCCCAGGGATTAGGAGTGGAATGCCGGGCGGATAAGGAGTTACCAGCATTGCGGTAACTCGGCCTTCTAACTCATCAATGGGGACTCGATCAATGTCTTTATGAGCCATCTTGCTCCATGCATCAGCCGGAATCATGGCGGGCTCCATATTGGATAAATACATCTCCGTGGTCATGCGCGCTACATCACGGCTCTTATAAAAAGAATGAATCTGTGCGGAGATCTCTTGCAGGCCTACTCGTTCGTAGCGTGGATGTTTTGCAACAAACTCGGGCAAGACCTTCCATAAGGGCTGGTTCTTATCAAAGTGATCTTTAAATTGCTGGAGTTCGGTCACCAAGGTGTTCCAGCGCCCTTTTGTAATGCCGATGGTGAACATAATGAAGAACGAATATAAACCGGTCTTCTCCACGATCACGCCGTGCTCAGCAAGATATTTGGTAACAATGCTCGCCGGTATCCCAATCTCTGCAAAATTACCTTCAATATCCAGGCCAGGAGTAACGATCGAAGCTTTAATCGGATCGAGCATATTAAAGCCCTGGGCCAGATTACCAAAATCATGCCAATAGGCCTTGGGTTCTAAGATCCAATCTTCACGCGTACCAATACCCTCATCCGCTAAATGATCGGGGCCCCAGACCTTAAACCACCAGTCAGCGCCAAACTCATCATCCACCTTGCGCATTGCTCTACGAAAATCCAATGCTTCCGCAATCGACTCTTCCACCAAGGTGGTGCCGCCTGGTGAATCCATCATGGCAGCCGAGACATCACAGGAAGCAATAATGGCGTACTGTGGGCTCGTTGAGGTGTGCATCAAATAAGCCTCATTAAAGCAATCGCGGTCAAGCTTACGTTCTTCAGCATCCTGCACTAAAACCTGCGAGGCTTGTGAGAGGCCCGCTAATAATTTATGGGTTGATTGGGTCGAGAACATCATGCTCTTCTTAGTGCGCTTACGGTTTTGCCCGAAAGCGTGCATATCTTGATAGAAGGGATGAAAGGCGGCGTGTGGTAACCACGCTTCATCAAAATGCAAGCTGTCTACCTTACCATCGAGCATCGACTTGATCATCTCGACGTTATACAAAATGCCATCATAGGTACTCTGTGTAATGGTTAATACACGGGGTACGACATTCTTATCTTTAATAAAGGGGTTGGCATCAATCTTCTTCTTGATGTTGGCCCACTCAAACTCCTCTTTGGGAATGGGACCAATAATGCCCAAATGATTCCGGGTTGGCATTAGAAACACTGGTATAGCGCCCATCATCATGATTGAATGAATCACTGATTTATGGCAATTGCGGTCTACCAAGACCACGTCGCCTGGGGCAACGGTCGAATGCCAGACAATTTTGTTAGAGGTTGATGTGCCATTGGTGACAAAGAACAAATGGTCTGCACTAAAGATTCGGGCAGCATTGCGCTCACTCGCTACTACTGGGCCTGTATGGTCTAGTAACTGGCCAAGCTCTTCCACCGCATTACAAACATCGGCGCGTAACATGTTCTCCCCAAAGAACTGATGGAACATCCGGCCAACAGGACTCTTTAGAAAAGCAACTCCACCCGAGTGTCCCGGGCAATGCCAAGAATAAGAGCCCTCTGAGGCATAGTGTGTGAGCGCTCGAAAGAATGGAGGGGCTAAAGAATCTAAATACACCTTCGCCTCACGAATAATATGGCGCGCTACGAACTCAGGAGTATCTTCGTTCATATGAATGAAGCCATGTAACTCGCGCAAGATATCGTTAGGAATGTGGCGTGAGGTCCGGGTCTCGCCGTACAAGAAGATCGGAATATCTTCATTACGCTTTCGTACCTCGACCACAAAGGAGCGTAGATTGCTGATCGCAGGAAGATCACTTTCGTCTGCATCAATTGCTGCATCAAACTCTTCATCATCAATCGACAAAATAAAGCATGATGCACGTGAGGCCTGTTGTGCAAACGAGGTGAGATCACCATAACTGGTGAGGCCAATCACCTCAATCCCCTCCCCCTCAATGGCAAGTGCTAAATCGCGAATGCCTGAACCTGAAATATTTTCAGAACGGAAGTCTTCATCAATGATGATGATCGGAAAACGAAATTTCATGATGACTAGGTCTTTGGTAGGGTAACGCCGTGCTGACCTTGGTATTTGCCGCCGCGGTCTTTATAGGAGGTGCCACACACTTCATCGCTCTCGAAGAAAAGTACTTGAGCGCACCCTTCGCCTGCATAAATTTTGGCAGGCAATGGGGTCGTGTTTGAGAACTCGAGGGTGACATACCCCTCCCACTCTGGCTCAAATGGTGTGACGTTCACGATAATGCCGCAACGTGCATAGGTGCTTTTACCCACACAGATAGTTAAGACACTTCGCGGGATCTTGAAATACTCCACTGTCCGCGCCAATGCAAAGGAGTTGGGCGGGATGATACAGACATCACCCTTGAAATCCACAAACGATTTTTCATCAAACTGCTTAGGATCAACAATGGTGCTGTTGATGTTCGTAAAGATCTTGAACTCGTCGGCACAGCGAATGTCATAGCCATAGCTGGAGGTGCCATAACTCACAATTTTTTGGCCGGCGTCATTGGTGCGGATCTGGCCAGGCTCGAAGGGGCTAATCATCCCTTCCTCTGCCATCCGCCGTATCCAGTGATCAGATTTAATAGTCATGGCGGGATTGTAAGACTTTCATGCCCAACTGGGCAGAAGCGGGGGCTTTAAAGGCCTAGCTTGTCTGAAAAACCACACGCTCTGGGGCGTTATAGATCTCAAAGTGCTTACCCGAACAGCGGGACAGTAAGGTCAGGTGGGTCTTGCGAGCCAGTTCTAAGCCCATTTGCGTGACCCCAGAACGGGTGAGTAGGAAGGGAATACCCATCTGAGCCCCCTTGATCACCATCTCGGAGGTCAGGCGGCCAGTGGTAAAGAAAATCAGGTCATCGCCTTGACGGTTTGCCAACCACATCAGGCCCGAGATCGAATCCACAGCATTATGACGGCCAACATCCTCGATTAGATGAAGGAGCTGCACCTTTTCTCCGGCGCGCTCAAACACCGCACAGGCGTGTACTGAGCCTGCTTTTTTGTAGATGGTTTCATGTGCCCGAATCTGCTCTAGCAGATCTACAATCGCAGCTTGATGAAGTTTAGGACCCTCTGGTAAGCGAATTTGTGCCATATCTTCCATCAGGCCCCCGAACATGGTGCCCTGACCACAGCCAGTGGTCACCACCCGTTTGCTGGTGATTGCCTCGATATCGACAGTGCTTCGCCGTGTTTTAACTGCCGCAGAATCGGTTTCCCAATCCACCTGGATACTTTCGATATCTTCGGGCGACTCCACCAAACGTTGATTGCGTAAATAGCCCAATACCAGGGCCTCAGGAGCAGATCCTAGGGTCATTAAGGTGACAACCTCTCGTTTGTCGAGATAAATGGTCAGAGAGCGCTCACCGGGGATAAACGTAGGCTTGCGACGCCCCAACTCGTCGATAATCTCCACCTCATGTACCACCGGTACGGAGGCATTACTCATTGTGATTGGGTGTTCCCCGCTTGCAGCCATTGTGTCTCCATGATGCCAAACTAAACCCTATTTTGAGCTTATTTTGATCATTTAACCATTGTTGCCGACCATCACTTTAACCGCAGACTAAAATCATTGCTGAATCGATAAAAATAAATATGCGTCAACTTCTAGTCACTTCCGCCCTGCCCTATGCCAACGGCCAAATCCACATTGGTCATTTGGTGGAATACGTACAAACCGATATTTGGGTGCGCTTTCAGAGAATGCGTGGTCATGAGGTCCATTATGTGGGCGCCGATGATACGCATGGTACGCCGATCATGTTGCGCGCTGAGAAAGAAGGGATCAGCCCCAAAGAGCTCATTGATAAGGTCTGGCATGAGCACAAGCGAGACTTCGATCACTTTTTAATTTCTTTCGATCACTACTACACCACCGATAGCCCTGAAAATGAGATGCTCTCACGCGAGATCTACCTCAAATTACGCGATGCCGGTTTAATTGAGAAGCGCGCGATTGAGCAAGCCTACGATCCCGTTAAAGAAATGTTTCTGCCAGATCGTTTCATTAAAGGTAACTGTCCAAAATGCGGTGCCGCCGATCAATATGGCGATTCTTGTGAAAAATGCGGCGCCACTTATGCACCAACCGATCTCAAAAATCCGTATTCGGTGGTGAGCGGCGCCACCCCCATTCGAAAAGTATCGGATCATTATTTTTTCAAGCTGTCAGACCCCCGTTGCGAATCCTTTCTTAGGGAGTGGACTCAAGTAAAGACCCCCTTACAAAGCGAAGCAAAAAATAAGATGAAAGAATGGGTTGGCATTGATGGAGATAGCAAGCTGGGTGACTGGGACATCTCACGCGATGCGCCTTACTTCGGCTTTGAGATCCCCGATGCACCGGGTAAATATTTTTATGTCTGGCTCGATGCCCCGATTGGCTACTACGCCAGCTTTCTGAAGTACTGCAAGGCTAAGGGTCTGAGCTTTGATGATTGGGTTAAGCCTGACAGCAAGACTGAGCAATACCATTTCATTGGTAAAGATATTTTGTATTTCCACACTCTATTCTGGCCGGCAACCCTGCATTTTTCTGGTTACCGTACCCCCACCAATATCTTTGCTCATGGCTTCTTAACAGTGGATGGTGAGAAGATGAGCAAATCACGGGGCACCTTGATATCTGCACATAGTGTGATTGAAGCAGGCCTTAATCCTGAATGGTTCCGCTATTACTTTGCGACCAAGTTAAATGCCAGCATGGAAGATCTTGATCTCAATTTGCAGGATTTTGTGGCGCGTGTTAATAGTGATCTCTTAGGTAAGTACATCAATATCGCGAGTCGTAGCGCTGGATTTTTAGTAAAACGCTTTGAGGGTCGAGTCTCCGATAGCGCCATGGCTCATCCCCTTCTTAGCACCATCACCAATGCAAATACAAGTATTGCTGAACTGTATGAGTCACGGGAATATGCCAAAGCAATTCGCCAGGTCATGGAACTGGCTGATCTAGTGAATGGCTTTGTGGATGAGAACAAACCATGGGATCTAGCTAAAGATCCTGCCCGCAGTGATCAACTGCATGAGGTTTGTAGCGTAATCCTCGAGTCCTTCCGCTGCTTGAGCCTTTACCTCAAGCCCGTATTGCCCCAGCTCGTTGCCAATGTAGAGATTTTCTTGGGAGTGCCAACAATGCAATGGCAAGATATCCAAACCCCCTTGCAGAGCAGTTCGCCGATTCAACCCTACAAACATTTGATGACGCGGGTTGAGCAAACCCAGCTTGACGAACTACTAAAACTCAATCTTTAAGGCCCCATCCAAAAATCGTTAATAATGGGGGGTAGTAGATTCTGTTTTATTCCATAACCTATTGATTTTATGAAGAAATATAAATCTCAAGTCACTCAATTTTTGGAGCAACTCAAGGCCCAAAAACCGCATCTCGAACAATCGCAGCGAGAAGGTCGAGCCCTCTTATGGGATAAAACTCCTCAAAACCCCGAAGAGATGCGACGCACCAAACTAGCCCGCATTAAACAGCGTTCTTACGTTTACAGTAATGAGTGAGGAGCTCGAATCTCTTTCTAATGGACCATCCGAAGAAAAAATTGATGGTTTAAGTTCTGCGTTCGCCAAACTCTATGGCGAGCCCTTATTTAAATTACCGACCGATTTATACATCCCACCGGATGCCCTAGAAATCTTTCTGGAGGCGTTTGAAGGTCCGCTTGATCTATTGCTGTACTTAATTCGTAAGCAAAACTTCAATGTGCTCGATATTCCGATGGCTGAGGTAACACAGCAATACTTGAGTTACATCGATCAAATTCGGCATCACAACTTAGAGCTTGCAGCCGAATATTTATTAATGGCTGCCATGCTGATTGAAATCAAATCACGCATGCTATTGCCTATGAAAAAAGCAGATAGCGATGAAGAGGTTGATGACCCGCGCGCTGAGTTGGTTCGTCGCTTGCTTGAATACGAGCGCATGAAATTAGCCGCTCAAGAACTAGATCGTATGCCACAGTTAGGTCGTGATTTTCAGGTAGCCCATGGCTATGTCGATACTACCGTTGCTATCACGTGGCCTGAAGTTAATTTAGAAGACCTACAAATGGCGTGGCGTGATGTACTCCATCGTGCCAAACTCAATCAACATCACACCATCACCCGTGAGCAATTATCGGTTCGAGATTTTATGACGCGTATCTTGCGCCGTTTACAGAACACCCGCTTTGTTGAGTTCAGCGAACTCTTTGAGGATGCCATCAAGGCTGGCAACGGCATCCCAGTGATTGTGGTGAACTTTATTGCCATGCTTGAACTCTCTCGCGAAGCACTGATTGAGATCACCCAAGCGGAACCCTACGCACCCATCTACGTCCGCTTGGCCTATACCCCGAGCGCATGAAAATCGTTACAGACATCCATGAGCTGCGTGATCACTTGCGCGGTCAAAACCGGGCTTCTTTTGTGCCGACTATGGGTAACCTCCATGAGGGTCACCTTTCCCTCATCCGAATAGCTCGTCAGCATGGCGATCCGGTAATCGCAAGTATTTTTGTTAATCGTTTGCAGTTTGGCCCCAATGAGGACTTTGACAAATACCCTCGCACGCTCGAAGAAGATGCCAGCAAGCTAGAGAAAGAAGGGGTTTATGTCCTGTTCGCACCTACCGAGCGGGTTTTATACCCCGAGCCACAAGAGTATCGTGTTGACCCGCCCAAGCAATTGGGGGATATCTTGGAAGGTGAGTTCCGACCTGGATTCTTTAAAGGAGTTTGCACAGTTGTACTAAAACTTTTTTCTTGTGTCCAACCCAAAGTGGCTGTCTTTGGTAAAAAAGATTACCAACAATTAATGATTATTCGGCAGATGGCACAACAATTTGCTCTACCTGTTGATATCGTTGCTGGAGAAACGATTCGTGCGGAAGACGGCTTGGCCCTCTCCTCCCGTAACAGTTTTTTATCCACCGAAGAGCGTAAGGAAGCACCGCAGTTACAGATTGCACTACAAAATCTTCGTCACGAGATCCAAACGCTTCAGTCTTCATCGCTAGCTCTTACCCCAAATCAATTGATGGCATTGGAACAAAAAGTGATTGAGACCCTAAAAGGTCGAGGTTGGGCTGCTGACTATATTGCTATTCGTAAACGCACTAATCTGTTGGTGCCAAATGCCGATGACCTTGCGTCCAAGGAAGAGTTGGTTATTTTGACTGCTGCTAAATTAGGTAAAACGCGCTTAATTGATAATCTTGAGGTCTAGGCTAGGCGTCAAAGAACTGGCCAAGTTGCAATCCTAACGAAGCGCTGAGTTCTGCTCCAGACACCTTACTTCCTTTACCTACCTTAGCTTTTAGGATCTCGATCTGACCGCCATGACAGGCGACCTTAAACGAATCATTGCCGATCTCAACAATCTCGCCAGGCTTACCTTTGACTGATCCAAAAGTTGCTGTGACATGTTTGCGCACATCATAGATTTGGACCTTCTCACCATTTAATGGAGTCCATGCGCCCGGCGCCGGATTACAGGCACGAATCAAGTTATATATCTGGTTAACATGATTTGACCAATGAATGCGTGCGGCCGCCTGATCGAACCAACCTTCATAATTAGCCTGTGACTCGTCTTGCACAATCTCTTTATGTTTACCTGCTGCCACTAAATCAGCAGCCTCTAGCAATGCTTGGATACCTAATGGGAAAAGGTGGTTGAAGTAAACCTGACCTAGTGTGTCATCGGGTCCGATCGGAGCCTCTTTTTGCAAAATGATTTCGCCCTCGTCCAAACCATCAGAGGGGCGAAAAATAGTTAAGCCGGTTTTGGTCTCACCCAATGCAATCGACCATCCAATCGCACTGGGGCCGCGATACTTAGGCAGCAAGGAAGGGTGATACTGAATGGTTCCAAAGCGGGGGATCTTGACTAAATCTTGCGGCACAAATTGCAATACATAAGCCATCACGCAAATATCGGCCTTGCTATCACGCATCGCTTGGGCAGCCTCTGGACCTTTCAGGCTCGGAAATTGCAGCATGGTAAGACCGCGGGCTAATGCGGTCTCCTTTAAGATCTCAGGCTTAGTCGCCTTGGGATTATCAGGAGGACAAAATACAGCAACGACTTCATCGCCCCGCTCTAAAAATGCCTCTAGGGCTGCCTTACCAAAGTCTTGACTACCAATCAGAGCCACGCGCATATTAGATTACTTTCTTGTGGCGTAAATCAATCAATTGATCGACATTAAATCCTAACTCTTGCAAGATCTCATCGGTATGTTCGCCCAATAATGGCGATCGGGTCACTTCCGTTGGACTGTCGGATAGCTTAATGGGATTGCCGACAGTCAGGTACTTGCCGCGGATTGGATGATCTACCTCAACTACGGTACCCGTTGCTCGAAGTGCGGGCTCCTCCGCAATTTCTTTCATGGATAAGATCGGGCCACACGGCACATCGTATTTATTGAGAATATTCATCACCTCAAACTTGGTTAAGGTCATGGTCCATTTCTCGATCTCTGCAAAGATACCCATCAAACGCGGTAAGCGCGCCATTGGCGAAGCATAATCTTTATCGGTAATCCAATCCTCGCGACCAATCACCTTACAAATTGCCTCCCAAACAGCTGCCTGCACGACAACATAAATATAAGAATTAGGGTCCGTTTCCCAGCCTTTGCATTTCAGAATCCAGCCAGGCTGTCCCCCGCCCGATGCATTTCCAGCACGGGGCACTGCATCACCAAACTTGCCGTTGGGAAACTGGGGATATTCTTGCATCGTACCGTTACGATCCAGGCGCTGTTGATCGCGTAGCTTTACGCGACACAGATTTAATACAGCATCTTGCATCGCGGCATTAACCTTCTGACCCTTACCAGAATGAGTACGGTGATATAGCGCGGTCACAATCCCCAAAGCAAGGTGCAAACCAGTACCGCTATCACCAATCTGAGCGCCAGTAACTAGAGGTGGGCCATCATCAAATCCTGTAGTGGATGCTGAGCCGCCAGCACATTGCGCAACGTTCTCATAAACCTTGCAGTCCTCATAGGGGCCGGGGCCAAAGCCTTTGATCGAGGCCATGATCATGCCCGGATTGAGCGATTGGATATGCTCCCAAGTAAAACCCATGCGATCCAAGGCGCCGGGTGCGAAGTTCTCAACTAAAACATCGCACTTCTTGATTAAGCGCTCCAGAATGTCTTTACCTTCAGGTGTTTTAGTGTTTACTGTGATCGAACGCTTGTTGTGGTTCAGCATGGTGAAATACAAACTATCCGCATCCGGAATGTCTTGTAATTGATTACGTGTAGCATCCCCTTCGCCCGAGCGCTCTACCTTAATAACGTCTGCGCCAAACCAAGCCAGTAGCTGCGTGCAGGTTGGTCCTGATTGAACATGGGTGAAATCAAGGATCTTGATCCCCTCAAGTGCTTTTGCCATAAAAAAGTCCTAAGAAAAGTATGAAATTTTGATTAAATCCATTTTACCAGCGCCAGTATTGGCTGAAATAGGCCGTTGACCCAAAATTGGAAAAGGGGCTAGAAACTAGATGGGCTATGACATTTTCCCAGTCTGACCCTATAAATGTCTTAACGAGTGGTAAAAAAAATGGCGCCCGATTGAGGCGCCATTCTTAAAAAACCGAAGTAAAACTAGCTAAATTACACAGCCTTAGCGGTATGCAAATGAGCAATTTGCTCTTTGGAGTATCCCAAATCAGTCAGGACCTCATCGGTGTGCTCACCCAATACTGGAGATGGCTTAACCTCTACCTTTAGCTCAGAGAACTTGATTGGGCTACCAATGGTTAGGTACTTACCGCGCACCTTGTGATCGACTTCCACGATTGATCCGCTTTCGCGAAGATCGGGAGACTCCGCAAGTTCTTTCATCGACAACACTGGTGAGCACGGAATATCAAACTTACGCAAGATGTCCACTGCCTCATACTTGGTCTTATCTTTTAACCAATCTTCAATGGTGGCAAAGATGTCAAAAATTTTATCCTGACGAGCTTGCGCAGTCATGTAGGCTGGATCGGT
>Ga0209033_1000217_pt1 | contig 32192 bp, 31 predicted proteins | sample LauGreFa1BDMLBDN_2_FD_188218 | JGI IMG/M metagenome (GOLD analysis project Ga0209033, IMG submission 188218) | Freshwater lake microbial communities from Lake Michigan, USA - Fa13.BD.MLB.DN (SPAdes) (version 2) | ecosystem: Environmental > Aquatic > Freshwater > Lake | place: Lake Michigan, USA...
TTCGCCAACTTGTTTTCAACTGAGCGAATGAACTTCTCTCGGTCCTCTTGAGAGGCTTTGTCCATCGCGTACAGACCAAAACAATGCGTTCGGGTGCGCCACGATGTTGCAAGCCTCATTGCGCGAACCAGAATTCGTCGACCATTGTCATTTATGAATTTCACATATGCCCAGGGTGAACCGAAAGTTGAGATAACCACAATGTGTCTCACGTGAGTGAGGGCCGGACGAACTTTCTTCTTCTTGTTCAGTCTGAAAGCCACACCTGGCAACATGGTGCGCTCAATCCAGCCTTTCAACAACGCAGGAAGGCCACCCCACCATGTGGGATACACAAACACAACTATTTGTGCTGCCTGTAGTTGAGCCACATAAGGCTCTAGCGACGGAGGAACTACATCCTCTAGCGAAATGTATTGTTCCCATTCATTGCGACTCATAACGGGGTTGAATCCGTCTTTGGTTAAGTCCACAACACTCACGTCATGACTTGCGCGACGTAGACCACGCACAGCAGCGTCACGTAAGTCGGCGCAATAACTCGTTTCTACTGGGTGGCAATAGACAACAAGAGCTTGCATGTAAATCCCGCTGCTATTTGTTATTAGTTGCTGATGGAAGTCCGCACGCTTTGAGCCCCATCCATCGAGAGATACGTGCTCTATTTTTTGCGACGCACCAATACGCCACGCGTGCGATGTTTCGAATGAGTGGCAACTGCATAAACACGCCCACGTATCTCCACAAGCGAGCTGGGCTCATCCGCAAGAGCGAAGCCACCGCAACGGAACCTTCTTTTCTGCCCCCATCGGCGACGAGCCACACTGCGCCAATGCTGGAAAGGCCGTACTCGTAGTGCGACACCACAGTCACCTCGGGAAAGCGTTGACGAATCCATCGGGCACTGGCTTCACAGATACCGCAATCTCCGTCGTAGATGACTGTTGCTTGCACGTAGTTATGCGTTCAGCAGATCGAAGACTTGTTGTGCACGGCCGGCATGAATAGTTTCTTCGCGACCGTTGAGTCGGAGCAAGCGAACTACTTCTTCATCTGATTCCGCATCGGCCCAGCGTTGGTAACCAGCATCACCGTTGATCTCGCCTTGCACTACGCCAGCGAAAATCTTTGAATCAATCTGGTCTGGAAGTGGGACTGCAAGTAGTTCAGCAACCTCTGGAGTTGGCTCCCACTCTTGGCCAATCTTGATGCTGATCATGCGCGCCAATCGACGAGCGTGACCACGTTCTTCTACTGCGTTCTTGCGCAACAAGTCAGCGGCCTCAGCATTATCTACGCGATCGGCAAGCATGTTGTAGAAAACCTCACCGGCCATCTCAATGCGATACAGCATCGTGAGTTCAGGTACTTCAAGTTTCTTAACATCGGCCAGGCCTGCGTTAGCGGTAAAGAAATTCAGTTCAGACATCTCTTAGTTCACATTCAAAAGATCAACAACAAACACAAGCGTCTCGCCACCCTTGATGACCCCACCAGCGCCTTGGTTTCCGTAACCGAGATGTGCAGGAATGGTGAGTCGTCGACGACCACCGACTTTCATACCAGCGACGCCTTGATCCCACCCTGAAATCACTTGTCCGGCACCTAAGCGAAATTCAAAAGTTTCTCTACGGTTCCACGAAGCATCAAACTCGCTCTGGGTGCTCCACGCAACACCTACATAATGCACTTCTACATTTGCGCCGGCTTTTGCCTCTGCACCGTTGCCCACTGTGATGTCTTCAATAAGAAGTTCAGACGGGGCATCGCCTGCAGGAATAGTGACTTCTGGTTTTGTACTCATAGTCCCAACTTATCTGTGCAAAGCACTTCTGAACGCACTCGCCGAAACCACTGGTTTCTGTTAGGCGCGAGCCCGAGTGCGACGCAAGAGTGGGTCGGCAATTCGCAGTGAGGTATCAGCAATTTTCATGACTCGCCCCGCCGCGCCAGGGGTGGACGAATCGATGAGATTTCCCATGACAGAAAGAGTGATATCTGCTGCAGTTTGTGTACCGACTGCTATGCGAAGTCCGGGCTTCAATAACCATGGGTGGCCAATAATGAAACTGAACCGACGACCCGTGCGAAGAAATGCATCGAAGCGCTCGCCCACTTGCTTGTCATATTCCACAGACGCTGACGCAGGGTCCTCTAGGAAACACTGCACAGCCAACATGCCTGACTCGAGTCCGTAGTCAATTCCTTCGCCATTCATCGGATTCACAAAACCTGCGGCATCACCGATAGCAACCCAGCCTTCACCGTGGCGGCGCATACAACTCATCGGCAATCTCCACGCACGCGGCTTCTCGATGTAATCGCCTAGCGACCATGAATCTTTCACGATTGCTGCGTATTGATCGAGCAACTTATTGAGGTTCAGCTTTTTGAATCCCTTCATTGTGCTGAGTGCACCAACGCCAATGTTGACGGTGCCATCTCCCGCAGGAAACATCCATCCGTATCCTGGGACTGCTGTTCCGTGTTCATCGCTCAGACTGAGGCAAGCTTCAAGATGTCTTTCTGCATGACGTGGAGTTGGTGCGTAGGCACGAATCGCCAAGCCAAAAGTTTCGTTCGGATCGCGTTCAGCACCGAGCATCTTTGCGGCCATACCTTGAGCACCTGCAGCAAGAATCGTGAACGGAGCACGGAACACATCGTTTGCAACGCGTACGCCAACAACGCGCTCACCTTCCATCTCAGGTAGGGCTTCCGAATCAAAACGAACATCTGCACCACTCGCAATTGCAACATCGAGTAAATGATTATCAAACCGTTGACGTGGCCACACTGCCCCATGCGACGGGAAACGTGAGGTGGCTGGCCACAACAATTCTCTTTCCTTTTTGCCGGCAATCATGCGCAATCCATCAATGCGATGCGCAACTGAATGATCGATACGCAACTCGTTGAGTGCGCCTATTGCACGCGGCGTCAGCCCATCTCCACAGACTTTGTCTCGACCATATGGGGCCTTTTCAAACAAAGTCACTTTCAAGCCAGCACGCGCCGCCGTGATAGCTGCAGCAGAACCCGCTGGGCCACCGCCGATGATCAGAACGTCGCGTTGCATATGAACGAGCCTGCCAGCCCCACGCTCGAACTGCTACCTGCCTACCATGGGTCACATGGCTCAGATGCAGATTTCCGATGCGATAGCACTTATTCGGACCACCGATACCCTCGCCGTCCCACTTGGCCCCGGAGTGCCTGGGGCATTTATGCACGCCCTAGGCGAACGCACCGACTTCATTGACTTGCAGATCTTCGGTGCCCTGATGCCAGACCTATACGGCGTACTTGCCTTGCCAGGTGTTCATTACCGCAGTGGCTTCTTTGGGCCAGCCGAAAGATTCCTACGTGACACCGGAGCATCAATCGACTTCGTACCCGCAGACTTTCGCCGGTTTGCGCCCATCCTGCGAAAACTCGCGCCACGCGTAATGGCCACAGCAGGTTCACCACCCGTAGATGGCTGGGTGAGTTTGTCGCTACATGCCGGAGCAAGTGTTGATGAAATTCATCGGGCAGCAGCTGATCCAGAACGACTGTTGATTGTTGAAGTCAGTGAAAAATTCCCTCGCACTTTTGGCTTGCCACAACACGAGCATCGCATCCACGTTGACAACATTGATGTTCTCATCACATCGGAACGTGAACCTCTGAACCTTGCTGACACAGTTGCAACCGAAGCAGAACTTGCAATTGCGCAATTAGCCATGTCTTTCATTCATTCGGGCTGCACACTGCAAACGGGAATTGGTGGCATTCCAAATCAGATTGCAACTGCGATAGCCGAAAGCGATTTGGAAGATCTGGGAATTCACTCCGAAATGTTTACCTCTGGCTTGATGCGCATACATCAGTCTGGAAAAGTCACTAACAACAAGGGCAGTTCCTTCGATGGTTACTCAATCACAACGTTTGCCGCAGGTGTTCCAGAGCTCTACACATGGCTCCATGAAAATGATGCCGTTCGATTCCTTCCCGTACATGTGGTGAACTCACCCGAACTTATTGCACAAAATCGCAACATGGTCACCATCAATGGCGCACTTGCGGTTGACCTCGCAGGTCAAGTTATTGCCGACACAATCGACGGCACGCAATTTAGTGGTGTGGGTGGCCACGAAGATTTTGTATCGGGTCCGGGCCTCGACTCCACAGATCGAAGCCTTATTTGTCTTCCATCTACAAGCACCATCAACGGAACACTCACAAGCCGAATCATGGGCGGATTACCCGCCGGAAGTGTCGTCAGTACACCACGGCATCAAGTTGATGTGATCATCACCGAATTTGGAATCGCCGAGCTAGAAGGTCGCACTATTCGTGAACGGGCTACCGCGCTTGCTGAAATTGCTCACCCACAATTCCGGGATGAATTACTGGCTACGGCTCAGAAGTGGCCCCGTGATTAATCACATCAGTATTCGTAAGACCAGCGGCAATCAACATATTCACCACGGTGATGACTGCAATGCCGCCGAGAATAAACCCCGCCAATAAATCAGTGGGCCAATGTGTACGTAACAACCATGAAGACACACCAACAACGCACCAAACAATAACTACCGCACCGTAAGCAACGATTCTCATGTTGCGACGCCCCTGGGTGACATACCACGCCACATATCCCCACAGAGCAACAGCATTGGCAGCATGTCCAGACGGAAACGCAAGATGATTTGTGTCGAGCAGTATGTGGCCTTTGTACTGATACGGAAATGATCGACCGACAGCCATCTTTAGTGCTCCTGCCAAACCGGTTTCAAACAGAAGGACCAAAACAAAACCAGCGATGGGAATCCATGTACGACGCTTCCACGACAACCACGCCATCCACGGAAGACAAATAGTCAAGATGATTCCGCGCAGACCGAGCATGACCGTGACGGAAAAGATGTCTTGAGATGCTTTTATGTCTTTCGCAGTGCCCATGGCGGACTTATCGAAATCTGATATCCAACCCCATGACACCACTTGTTGAACCAGGATTACGAGGACAACAAATAGAGCGATATTCCAAATTGTGAATTTTCGCGCCGTAATCATCGGGAACCATTTTGCCTTGAATGACCCCCTAGTAGGTGGCACCAAACACTTGAATTCATTTGTTGCAGTAGTAGAACTATGGAATGACATATGCCCCAGGGTCCATCGAGTGGTTTGCGCAAGTACATGAGGAAGTGATTGAGCCTGAATTGCCGATCGTCGACCCTCACCACCACTTATGGCCAGTTGGTGGCGCACTTCCCTACGGGCTCGCCGAACTCCATAATGACTGCTCCGATGGTCACAATATTCAAAAGACCGTGTTCATCGAATGCGGTTCTGCATACCGACGTGATGGCCCAGAACATCTTCGGTCTCTTGGAGAAACCGAATTCGTAGCCGGCGAATCACAACGAGATCCGTCACATCTCATTTCAGGCATCGTCGCACACACGGATTTACGGCGAGATGACCTTGCCGAAATACTGCACGCTCATGTCTCTGCGAGTAACGGCTTGTTGCGCGGAATAAGAGATGCGTTAGCCCACGCGCATCACCCTGAAGTTCTGGCTATTCCAGGTCGCGCGGTTCGTGACCTTTATGCAGATACTTCCTTTCGTCGCGGTGTCGCTGTACTAGGTACTCAAGGCCTCACCTACGACACATGGCACTATCACTATCAGAATCAAGAATTCCTCGCTCTTGCACGTGCCGTACCTGAAACAACAATGGTGTTGGATCACTTTGGAACACCACTCGGAGTCGGGCCATACGAATCACAACGAGAAGAGATTTTCGAACAGTGGAAGAAAGACATACGTGAAATTGCTACATGCTCCAACGTGGTAGCAAAACTTGGTGGCCTTGCAATGCCCGACAACGGATTTGGATGGCACACAGCAGAACGACCTCCAACCTCAGATGAGTTCCTACGGGTTCAGCGCCGTTACTTTGAACACACGATTGAGTGCTTCGGACCAGAACGTTGCATGTTTGAATCCAACTTCCCAGTTGATCGTTTGTCACTGTCATATCGAACCGTGTGGAATGCATTCAAGAAACTGGCCGCTTCTTTTTCTCCGGAGGAAAAGACCGCAATGTTTAGTGGTACGGCAACTCGCGTGTACCGTCTCTAACTGGTGACACGTTCAACTATCTTTGTTTGTCCACACTGTGGGCAAGCACTACACGAATCACAATCATCTGCACAGTGCAGCGAAGGCCACACGTTCGACTTCGCCAAAGAGGGTTACCTCAATCTTCTGGTAGCGGGCCGACTTCCTTCGTCAGCAACGCCCGGCGATACTCCTGACTCTCTTCAGGCGCGGCGACGATTTCTTTCCGCAGGCTGGTACCAACCCATTTCCATAGAGGTATCCGCGCTTCTGCTCAACATAGATGGGCCTGTGTTAGATGTGGGATGCGGCGAAGGGTATTACCTCTCGTATATCGATTCCGAGAGAACCTACGGCATTGATATCTCCAAAAAGGCGATTCAGATGGCTAGCAAGGCCTACCCAGCATCACAATTTGCAGTTGCATCCTCGTACCGATTGCCTGTCGGCACTGCATCATGTGCTGGGGTCTTTACTGTCTTTGCCCCACACAGTTTTTCTGAATACCAACGCGTTCTCTCCCCTGGCGGTACGTGGGTCACGGTTACTCCAGGTCCGCATCATCTGAAAGAGATGCGACCATCGCGAGTTGACACAGTAGAAGAACGCGAACTACGACGCAGTGAACCACCAGAGCAGGCAACGCAAGCCGAAAGATTGCAGTTCACATTGCATCTGACGGAAGAAGCCGCAGTCGACTTATTTTCAATGACTCCCCTGCGATGGCAAACGGCGGCACATGCGCAACCGGTGACCGAAGTCAGTGTGGATGTTTGGATTGCATCTGGCACGAACCTAATGTGAATGCGATGTCTCGATTCAACAGTTCGTATTATCAACGCTTCTATGGAAAAGACGGCGCGCACGACGCAGAACGGATTCATCATTTAGCAAGTGCTGTACATCACATTTCGGCCTGGTGGGGCCTTTCCATTTCTTCAGTGTTCGACATTGGTGCAGGAATGGGAATGTGGCGCGACTGGTATCGCGATAATCACCCAGAGGTAGTTCTTCGTTCAATCGACGTCAGTGAACACGCGTGTGAAACATGGGGACACGAATGTCACAACATTGCGGAATGGAAACCTAGAGGCAAATACGACCTTGTGATCTGTCACAGCGTTCTTCAGTACTTATCGAACGAAGAATGCGAAGATGCCATCGCCAACATCGCAGCAGCCACTCGCTATGTCTTGTATCTGGAACTACCTACAAGGTGGGATTTCGAGAATGTTGTCGACGAAACAGGCACTGACCTTCAGGTGTATCAACGCAGTGCTACTTGGTACCGCAAGCGCCTGGGAGAACACTTTCGCCAAATAGGCGCGGGCCTTTGGACGCCACTCAATGGGCTACCCATGTATGAGTTGGAAGCGAGTCGCTAAACATCCCCCTAGATAACCGAAATCCCAACCCCGTGGAGGGCTGGGATTTCAGACTGTTTGTATTAGTGGCGGGGGCAGGATTTGAACCTGCGACCTTTGGGTTATGAGCCCAACGAGCTACCGGGCTGCTCCACCCCGCGATGTAGTTGAAGCATTACGGTACAAGGCAAGCATCCCACTCACAACTTCACCGCTCTAGGTACACAGATCATGTTCTCCCGCAACAAGCAAACTCAACGGGCAATCGAAGCCCTGCAGGCAGAAGTGGCTTCTTTGCGTGTTGACCTCTATCAACAAGTAGAACAGCTGCTTATTGAAAAAGAGATGGCACGGGCTATCGCCGACCGACTCGTCAGCCTCGACACCCGTGTCTCAAGCATGGGTTCTGAACTCTCACGTCAATTTCAAGAGTTGGGTGGCGAGATTGAACAACTTGCCAAAGAAGTACAGAACTCTGGTGTCAACGAAATAGTTGACACCATAAAGGCTTCACAGACACGACTTGCCAACGAACAAGCTCGTTACGAAATTACGTTTAGGCAAGACCTTGCGGCTCTTGCAGACAAACTATTGCGTCGGAACTAATTACTTCACTGCTGCAAGTGCTTGTTGCACTAGGGCACGTGCTTGTTGCAGTTTTTGTTGGTACGTCACGAAATCTGGCGGAGTCTTGGCAAGTGCAGCATCTGCCTGAGCAAACAATGACTCTGCCTGACGCAACAGTTGCGATGGCGTGGAACCAGTATTCGTAGGAACTGTTGTTGCAGTTCCTGGCAGTGTTGTGGTTGTAACACCGGTGGTGCCGCCAACACGATCACCAAGATCCATATTGAAGCCCGGGAACAACTGCTGAATGACGCTTGTCAAACTGTCGCCAATGACAGATCTGCCATCGTACGAACCCAACACTTTTCGCACGAAGACTTGCTTGTCTTGCCCATCAGGTTGAACAAACATTGGACGCAGATACACAATGCCCTTACCTATCGGAACAATTTGCAAGTCACCATAGGTAACACGCGAACCACGCTGGTCTAACGGTGTGATCGTTTGTGAAATTGCCGGTTCACTCTCAAACTCAGCAGACACAGTTGCTGGGCCAGGAGGCAGTGGTGCAGAAATGTCGTATACCGTCATTCGTCCATAGGTCTTCGGGTCACTTGAGACCACCATCAATGAACGAAGTTCTTTACGACTGTCGTCAGCAGAGAACGGAACGAACGGACGAATCATTGCAAAAACGCCAATGTCTGTCTTTGTATTTGGTGCGTGGAAGATTGAGTAATACGGACTGAATCGCTCGACATCTGAGTCCGTTGCATTGATGGAATCGACGCCGGCTACAGCAGTTGCACCCGTTGCAGAAATCACGCCGCCAGTTGAAGATTCCGGGGCGTCAGCTGGTGCTTGCGCCACGCTCCATGCGGCGTCACGATTGAAGAACAATGTTGCATCGTCGAACTGGTAACGGCCATACATATTCGTCTGCACTCGGAATAGATCTTCTGGGTAACGGAAGTGCGCGGCTAGTTCTGCTGGAATAAGCGACTTGTTCGTGAACAATTTTGGAAACGCAGACTTCCACATTTGAACAATGGGGTCTTTCGTGTCCACTACATACAGAGTGACTTCACCTGAATAGGCATCCACCACTGCTTTCACGCTATTTCTTACATAGTTGAAATCATGGTTAAGTCCACTGCCATTGCTGAGTTGCGACACGTTGGCGGACTCTGCATATGGATACCGATTAGTTGTTGTAAATGCATCAACAACCCATTTCATACTTCCGTTAACTACAACGGGGTACGGATCTGAATCTAAATGCAGGAACGGTGCAATCTTTGAAACACGGTCGCGAACATCGCGCACCAAAAGAATTTGAGATTCCTGAGTAATGAGGCTTGAACCAAAAAGGTTGAACTCGCCGAAGTTGACAGCCAATGCCAACTTGCGAACGAGGCTATTGAATTTGACGCCACCTGTTCCGACAAACGATGTTTCGTTTCCGCCTGGGCATGCCTGTTCCTTCTGAGAAGTCTTTACAACCGCATACTCACCAAGACCGTCACCGAAATACACCTGTGGCTTTGTAACTTTCAGATCCACATAGGATGGGCGACCATCTTCTGTGGCCAAACTTGCAGGGGCTGCAATCATTCCGCAACCGTGGGTATAAATGAGATGTCGCGACACCCACGTACGGTTAGGAATACCCGCTGGATTGAGTTCTCGTGCTGCGACCAGTACTTGCTGAACGCGACCATCAACTGCGTAACGGTCGACGTCGAGGTCGTTGACGGTATAGAACGACGTAAGACCTTGGTCTAATGCAAAACGAGCGCGCATCTGAACAGGGTCAAGCTGTCGCACGTCGCGCAGGGCAGCGTCATTCGCAGTGACTTCAGAAGCCGAGACATTCTCAAACACAGTGTTGACACGTTCAACATTGGAAAGACCCATGGCGGCTTTCGTTGCAACAATGTTGCGCTGAATGTACGGCAATTCCCTTGTGCTCACGTTTGGCTGAACGACAAAGCGTTGCACCACTGCTGGATACACAGTTCCCACAACTACTGCGACAACAACCCAAAGCCCCATGCCAAGAACAGGTAAACGCCAACCACGTTGACGAATGTTCCACATCAACAATGCAGTTACTGCCAGCGATACCAAGATCATGAGATTCAACGCTGGAATCTGGGCATTTACGTCGGTATACAACGCACCACGAACCACGCCACGTTGAGAAGACGTGAGGTCATATTTCGACAACCAATAATTTGCTGCACGGAGCAACGTGCCACCAGCAACAAGCACGGAGAGATGCACTTTTGCCTGAGGCGTTACTCGCTGAACACGGTCTTGCGGACGAATACTGCCGTTAATGAAATGGAATGCAGTAATCACAATCGTTGCGAGTACAAGAGCTCCAAAAGCCCACGCCACTACAAATTGTGCAAACGGTAAACGAAAGACATAGAACCCGACGTTGGCTTTGAATTGTGGGTCGCCAACGGCAAATGCCTGACGATGACGGAACATCAGCCACTCTTGCCATTGAGATGCAGCTGGCAAACCCAGCATGAGAGCGATGAGCGCAGCGACCGCAATGCGAAGTTTTCCTCTGCTCTTTGCTGTCGCCTCACGAATGCGAATAATCGCTTGATCCTCTGGAGTGTTTGGCAATGTGAGAGGCGCAACTCGGTCGGCCAACATGAGGTTTACCCATAAAAACAAAAACGCACCGATGGAAAAAATCGCGGCCAGTTCAAATTTGCTGCGCAACACTCCCCAGTACACGTCGCTGCGGCCAACACTGTCGAACCACAACAAGTTCACATAAAACGATGACAGCCCTCGTGCACTGAAAATAAGCAATAACACGAGCCCGATTGCCACTGACAACAAGATGCGCCCACGTGAAGGCTTACCGAAGTTAGGAAGACGAAAGACGGGGCCGTTCGGGCCGCGAGGGGGAAGGTCTGAGGAGTTACGCACGCATGGGAACGCTAGTCCTGAACAGGGCTAACGAGGCATCGGCACCCTGGATGTGCAGGGGGATGTGGGTGACCAGCGGGGAAATCGTCTCCCCTGGTAACAGCACCAGCCAATGAATTGTCTTCGCACTCGCTGCAACACTCGGCTGCAGGGTCAACCATCCACGAAATCGTGGCGCCTGGCTCGAGCGCAAGGTAAGCGCCCTTGCTGTAGGCAGAGCAGGCAATGTCGTCCACATGGGAATCGATGAGTTCCATCTTCCACTTGCGATACACATCGCGCATCAGCCCAGAAAGAATCTCGCGATCACCTTCGGCTTCACCGATTGCAATGCGTGCTTCTTCTCGAAACGCTGCAACAAGCCCACCAACAACAGTGGCTGTCGTGTGGTCTGTAATTGCCTTCTGAGTCACTCGGCGACCTGAACCCCCGGAGGACTTCACAGACTTCGCACCTGCGGATGCTGAGGCCATAGCTTCTTCTGCAATGGCACCGGCATATCGCTGAGCTTGTTCCGCTGGAGTACCGAACACGGCATCAATCTCTAAAGATGACTTTTTGAGACGCAAGTGCTGAAGAACGTCATTCTGTTCATCTGCCAAAACTCGCTTCAGTTTGCGGGCCAGCGTGACTACTTGTTCGGATAGGGCTTCATCACGCGCCTGGAAGCGAGCGGGATCAGCAGCGATAACTGCCACTTTCTTTGCCTTTTTGTCAGCTTTGGTTCGAGTCTTCTCAGGCTTAGCTTCAACAACAGCAGGCGCTTCTTTTGAAGTCTTAGAAATAGGTAGTGCCGGCGAAGACACGGCATCTACTTTTTCAGCAACCTTTGCAGTGCTACCGGCGCGCAACTTCGCAAAAATATCATCAACTTCCGGAACAGACTTCTTTACGAAACTCGGCGCAGGTGCTTCTGGCTCATCAATAACTTCAACAGCAAGTTCTTCAGTTGGCGCAATCATTTCATCGGCAACTGGAACTTCAGTTTTACGATGACGACCAAAAAGAGAAACAACATTTGTTGTTTCGTCTTCCGTTGCGTCTACAACAACTTCCTCAACAAGATTTTCATGCACAGGGTGCTCTGACGGAACTGCATCTTGTTCATCAACTAATCGTTGAACGTCATCGATGATTTCAGCAATTTCTTCCTGAGTGATTTCAACAACATCAGACTCGTGATCGAATATCACAACATCTTCTGGCGCAATTTGCGTTTCAGTTGCAGGTGTTTCTACAACTGCTTCACGATCAAACACTTTTACTGATGGGTGCTCAGGATTGACAATTGGAATAGGACCAGTAGTTGGTGACAAATCCACAATGAATTCAGGCTCATCGTGAGCATCTGTGAGTCCACCAATTACATCTTCGGTAGCAATACGAGCACGCTCAAAAGCGTTCATCAGTCGATCGCGACCATGAAGAAGTTGTTCGATTTGTGCACGCGCCGCATCACGACGACGAGACAATTCAGACAGAACCTTTTCACGGTATTCACGCGCTTCATTGACCATGTCGCGGCCCTGTTGCTTTGCCATATCTATTTCAGATTCAGCATCGTGTACAGAGTCTTCACGAATACGAGTTGCTTCAATAACTGCTGACTCGCGAATGCGCGAGGCATCTTCAGCGGCATCTTTCACCAAGCGCGTTGCAGATTCTTCGGCGCGATCACGAATCTGCGTACTCGCATCACGTGCCGCAGTAAGAACTCGCGCTGCTTCTTCACCCAACAAGGTGGTCACAGTTTCCTCGTCGAGTCGACCTGGCGCAGATAATCCACGAGTCTGGAGTGCCCGCAATTCGCCTTCCAAGAAACGCTCGCGTTCCTGAAGACGAGCCATCTCGGCAGCCACCATTTTGAGGAAATCCCGGACCTCGGCCTGATCAAATCCGCGTCGATTAACGGGGAACGCAGCCGAACCCACCGCCGCGGGCGATGAAGGATCAGGTCGGGAGAAAGAGATAGCCATTAGGCATCAAGAGTACGACTCTCGCGGGGCCAAGTGGTGCATTATCCACAGGGCTACTTAGTCGGTGCTGGGAGCCCTTCGCCGCCATTCTGTGCGAGTTGCACTAGAGCCTCTTCCACGGTGCCCACTTGAACGATGGTCACTGAACTTCCGGCAGCGGCACGTGCTGCTTTCATCTCACTTGGCGACTGACCGGCAGGCACCAAGAACAGCGTTCCACCTGCATCTTTAACCGCAACGGCCTTCTGTTCCAGTGCTCCAATTGCACCCACTGAGCCATCTTCGTTGATGGTTCCCGTCGCAACCACTCGACCACGACCCATGAGATTTCCTGGGGTCAATTCATCAAGTAACGAAAGCGTGAAAGCCAATCCGGCAGATGGCCCCCCAATACCAGCAGTAGAGATTTGGACATCAAAGGGAACGCGAACAGTGCGCGTATCAGATGGCACAAAGCCAATGATCACCCGATTGGGATCATCAGGGCTTTTCATCAATTGAATTGTCCTGTTCTCTGGCTCTACAGATTCATCCCCGTCTGACTCATACGGCAATACAGAGAGTGTCACGCGCGTTCCAGCAACGAGACCTTTCATTTGGGCTGCTAATTCAGTGAGTGTCTCAACTTTCACGCCATTGAAACCCACGATTGTTTCGCCAATTGCTAATTCGGTACACGCACCTTGAGTAGTTGGAGCCCCTTCGCAGACAAGTTCTTCAACCAAAATCTTTCCCTCAACAAGAGCTACATCAAGTCCCAATCGCTTCATTGCCACATAGTCGGCAATCTGTTTTGCACCCACCATTGCCTGAAACCCAAGTCGACGAGAATCTGTAGGAGTCTGTTCGCCGAAATGTTCCTTATATGTATGCACAACAACATGTGGATCTAACCAACCCACCAATGTGTCAAGAACAGAAAGTTGCCCACCAAAGGCAGTGACAAAATTGATTCCGTTTTCTGCTCGATAACGAGTGGGTATGGGCTCGCCGCCTTTTACAGGCGCAAACTCCACAAGGGGTGCCACGGCAGACGCCTCGCCTGGTGCCAACTCCCACCGTTGTATGCGTACTGCAGCCATCACGATGATGCTCGCCAACAGCAACCACGAAACGGTTAGCAGTGGCAAGGCAATGCGCAGGGATCGAACATCTGTCGGGCGCTCGGGGGGCGGGAGAGGTACGCTGAAGTTGTTCATGAGTTCTCTGATTGTTTCATTTTCTATGGTCTCCATGACGGCAGCAGGCGCAGCGTCCCGTGCTTTATGGGTTGTGGCGTTGGCACTTATCGCGCTCGCCGCGATTGACCGCATGAAGCCTTCCACTCCTCGCCGTGCTGTGGTGCGCGTCGACAATAAGCCAACTCCCCTGTATCAAGAGCCCGATCAGCAACAACGCAGGCGCGCTATCACCAACTTGTCTGCTGGTGCAGTCATCCTTGGCGCACTTATCGCATGCATTGTCGGATTTCTCTTCACGATTGTTCTTGAAGTAGTCGGCGGCCTTCTCAGGGCCTGATCTTCCTTTCGCTATGGAACGATTCGATGTCATTCAGGCTGGGTTTACTGGCGATGCCGTACTTGCTCGCGCGGGGCTAGTACATAACGAAGCACTCATTCGTGCAAGCGCATTACGTGCATTACACAGAATGGGCCAACTCACTAGTGATGATCTCAATGCTTGCATCAGTGATGCCGATGCAGATGTTCGCCGCACAGTCGTCGAACTCTCTGCACAATTTTCAGAAGTTGAGATTTACCACTTAATTAACGACACTGATCTGTTTGTTGCGGAGATGACTGCGTGGGCATTAGGTGAACGCACTGCCATCACTGATGTTGAGATAGAAATGCTCATTCAACAGACAACTGAACACGCCGAACCTGTCGTGCGAGAAGCGTGCGCTGCAGCTTTAGGGTCAATCGGCGATGAACGCGGACTGCAAGCTGTTCTTTCCGCATGCACAGATAAACCAGCGGTTCGACGACGTGCAATTCTTGCCTTAGCGGCATTCGAGGGCGACGAAGTAGATGCAGCATTGACTGCAGCACTCGAAGACAAAGATTGGCAAGTTCGTCAGAACGCAGAAGACCTGATTAATCCGCGCAGTTAAATCTGCAGGTCAGTTACTGTGCAATTTGTATCTGAGCTTTACTCCCAGACGAGCTAGTTCGCACTCATCGCGAACAAAACAATCTTCGACGTGGTCATTGATCAATCCCATTGATTGCATAAATGAATACACAGTCGTTGGCCCTACAAATTTCCAACCACGTTTCTTCAGCGCACGTGACAATGCAGTTGCTGACGGCGAAACGCTCGCTACACCGGATGGATGTGAGGATTCTCCATCTCTTCCAAATGCTGCATCGGGCGCAAAGGACCAGAAGAAATCTGAGAGCGATCCTTCAGTGTCAATGAGTTCTATCGCTCTAGCTGCATTATTAATGGTCGCTTCAATCTTTCCTCGATGGCGAACAATGCCGGCGTCTGACAGCAGTCGTTCCACATCGCCGTCACTAAACGATGCAACATCTTCTAGATCGAAATCATTGAAGGCTTGACGAAAGTTCTCTCGCTTACGAAGAATTGTGAGCCAAGACAAACCTGCTTGAAATCCCTCAAGACACAATTTTTCAAACAACCGCTGATCGTCCTGCACGGGTCGACCCCACTCGGAGTCGTGATACGCCACGTACTGTGCATCTTCACCAGGCCACCAGCATCGATGCATTCCTGACTCTGTTGTTTGAAGCCACTGCGAAGTCATTCTCAGAGCGTATGTGGGGTGGCGCTATGCATCATCACCGTCCACTAGCCCAGGAACCTTGCGTTGGGGGTACGGTTGCGCCATGGCCACTGAGTCCCTCGTTCCTGGGTTTACCAATAAGCGTCTGTTCGTAGTCCTTGGCGCATTGGCATTAGCAGTCATGTTGGCCAACTTAGAGACCTCCATCATCGCTACTGCGTTGCCTACCATCACAGGTCAATTCAACGCGTTTGAGAGTTTTGCTTGGGTAGGTACGGCCTACATCGTGACCTCAGCCATCAGTACCCCACTCCTCGGAAAACTTTCAGACCTGTATGGCCGTCGAATGATCTTTCAAATCACGATGGGGCTCTTCTTGGTTGGCTCCATCTTGTGTGGTGCATCTCAAAGCATTGGGCAACTTATTGCTGCGCGCGCATTCCAAGGAATGGGTGGTGGTGGAATTCAAGCTCTTGCATTCGCAATTCTTGGTGACATCATCCCCCCACGTGAACGTGGCCGATACATGGGTTACTTCACGCTCGCGTTTGTTGGGTCGGCGCTTCTAGGTCCATTAATTGGCGGTTTGATCATCGACCATTTCTCGTGGCCGTGGATCTTCTACTTCAACGTTCCGTTCATCATCGGTGTTGCAATCATTTGCCATTTCGCTCTCAAGCTTCCGTTCACGCGCCGCACTGCAAAGTTGGACTTTCTTGGTGCAGGTCTTTTATCTGCAACCGTCGCATCTCTCATGATTGGTTTAGAAGAAGGTCGATCAGGCTGGACTGACCAACACGTTCTCGTGTTGTTTGCCATTTCAATCTCCACTTTGATCTTGTTCATATTGGTTGAACAACGAGCAGATGAACCAATGATTCCGTTACGACTGTTTTCAAATGATGTAGTTCGCACGGCCGCACTCCTTGGTATGTGTGCTGGTTGCGTCACCTATGGAGCAGGTTCATTTCTCTCTTTGTACTTTCAAGACTCACTATTTGTTTCACCTACCGAATCTGGTCTACGCAGTTTGCCCCAAATGTTGGGCGTCACCATCGCTACGTTTGGACTCGGACGACTGATTTCTAAATCCGGCAAATACAGAAAGTTTCCAATTATCGGATCAGTCTGCTCTATCGGTGGACTCGTTGCTATTGCGCAAATAAATGGATCTACGCCATACATATTCCTCGCTGTTGCCATGGTATTCATGGGGTTTGGTACCGCTGCTATTTTCACCTCCACTTCTATTGCTAGCCAGAACGCTGTGGAGTACCAAGACTTGGGTGTCACAACAGCAACAGTGATGTTCCTGCGTTCGCTCGGCGGCTCATTCGGGATGGCAATCTTCGGCACCGTGCTGAACTCGACAATTCGCATAGAGATTCCTAAGAAGATTGGTCTTCCAGCAGATGAGGCGTCATCCATTATTCGTTCGCCCGAGGAAATCAAATTGCTTCCTGCAGCAGCTCGCGCCGCTGTTGCAGACAGTGTGGCCCTCGGCGTCAGTCGCATCTATTGGCTGTGTGCTGCGGTAGCAGTGATCGGATTAATCTTTGCGATTTCGTTGAGGGAGTTGCCTCTTCGGCAACGCGCAGGATTGTCCGACGCGATGGAAAACTCTGCCGGGTAAAGCACCCACTCGTTACTGAGGTTCGGCCACCAGCAACGGAATAACCCTGGATGTCTTTGCCTTGTACTCGTTGTACTGCGGGAACACAGCGGCAGAACGTTCCCACCAGGTGTTGTACTCCTCGCCTTTCACTTCACGCACAGTCACGCGAAATGGTGCAGGACCATCTTGCACCAACACCTCAGTCGGGTGTGCAAGAAGGTTGGAGTACCAATCCGGATTTTCGTCCGAACCGCCACGTGATGCAACTAGCGCGTACGAACCTTCATGTTCCACACGCATGAGTGCAATTTTTCGAACGTTGCCGCTTTTGGCACCACGCATCGTGACGATGATGACAGGGATTCCTGTTTTAAGAAGAGTGTTTCCTTCAGTCCCTGCAGATTTTTCGTAGGTCTCTACTTGATTGCGTACCCATTCACTAGTGCTTGGTACGTAGGTGCCGGAAAGTTCAGTCATGTACACAGTGTATGACGCACACTGCTCCGCGATTACACGTCGTAGCGATAAACATTTGTATCGCGAGCCACAAAGCCAATGCGCTGATACAGACGGTTTGCAGCCTCACGCGAAGGACGAGATGTGAGGTCGACGGTGATGGCTCCACGATGATGCGCTTCCAAGATGGCTGCTTGATTCAATGCTTCACCGACACCATGTCCACGCGCGGCCGAATCAACGACAACGTCTTCAATCCATGCTCTGACGCCGGTAGGGATACGGAAAGTAGCCAGTGTGAGAGTGCCCACAATATGTTCGTCAAGCCGCGCAATGAATAACACTGTGGAAGGAGCCGCAATGATCTCGGCTAGTTCATCTTGTGTCGGGGGTGGATTAGAGGAGGACAATTGAGGGATGAGTCTCTGAAAAGCCTCAATCAATTCAGCGTTTGCAATGGTGGCTTGCTCGACAACGACTGACATATACCTACCTTGCCACATATCTGTTCGTGTTCGCACGGCATTGCGCAGTGGTCTAACTTCTCATCATGACTTCTAGCCATATTTCACGAGACCTTGCCTCAGTTTTAGAACCTGTTACGGGCCAGGTGTATTTCTCGCCCGAATGCCATTCGAACTACGAAAAATTAGGATTCGCACCCAGTCGCGGAGAGTTCAATGGCGTCATGGCACCCGATGGTCCTGCCTACTTCACCAGTCGTGGTTCAGTGATGGGGCAAGTTCCAGGAGAAGTTGTTGCTGCTGCCTTTGGTGTGTTCAATCCGGTCACTGTCATCCCTTCCGTGAGCCATGGTTGGTCAATTACGGATGCTGCAACCATTTGCGCTGCTCGCGACAATGGTGCCATCGCACAACTTGTACGACTTCTTGGAACTTCGCCAGATGGTGTCTCAACAGCTCGTTCCATATTGTTGCGAGCAACAGAAGTTCTACGCCCAGAAGGTCGTGCTCTGTTTGCTGGACTTCGCTCTTTACCTCTCCCTGGTACAGAACTGGGAGATGTATGGCGGCTTGGTGACATGCTGCGCGAGTACCGCGGAGACAGCCACACCGCTGCATGGATAAGTGCAGGGCTAACGGCATGCGAGATCGGATTGATGAGTGAGTTGTATTGGGGGCTCCCCATTAAGTCATACAGTCGCACTCGCGGATGGAGCGAAGAAGACTTTGCTGAAGCAGTTGAGAACTTGCAACGCCTCGGTTGTATTTCAACAGATGGTGAACTGACCCCTCACGGTCGTGATGTGCGCGAGCAAATTGAAGTGAATACAGACAAACAAATGGAATGTGTGTTGCGTGCCATCGGTGCAGATGTCGCTGAACTCATCACCATTCTGAAGCCGTGGGGCGCAGCGATTCGAGCCGGTAAAGGGTACCCAGCAAGCGGCCCACATGACCTTGCAAATGCGGCGAAATAACTAATTTGAGGCACCCTTTTCGGCGATAGATTTCAGGTCAATGACGGAATCTGATCACGTCCGCTGGTTGTCAAACCCTCAATTGCAAACACCTGCAGTTATCGCTGGCTTCAGCGGTTGGAACGACGCCGCTGACGCTGCAAGTAGTGCGGTGCGCACACTCATCGATGCGTGGAAAGCAGAACCGCTGGCTGAAATTGATCCGGAAGATTTCACCGACTTCGCCACCATTCGCCCCATGGTCAAACTCGAAGATGGAGTTCACCGATCAATTGTCTGGCCCAAGGTAAGCCTGTGGCACGCCAGCACTCCGGGAACAGACGTCATCTTGGTTCTTGGTCCAGAACCAAGCTTGAAGTGGCGCCTTTTCACCGAACAAATCGTCAGCATTGCTGCAAAGTACAACTCGTCCATGGTGCTCACGCTTGGTGCTTTATTGGCCGATGTTGTGCACTCTCGCGATGTGCGCGTAATGGGTACATCTAACGATCAATCCACTCTCGACCGCTTCGAACTTCAGCGCTCTACGTACGAAGGCCCCACTGGCATTATCGGAGTTTTACAAGACGCCTGCACGCAATCTTCTATTCCGTCTGCATCTCTGTGGGCCGCAGTTCCTGCATACGCGTCACAGATTCCTTCTCCAAAGGCTGCAAGTGCGCTCATTGCCCGAGCTGGCGAGATTATTGGAACACCAGCACCTCTCAGTGCTCTGCACAATTCAATTGTTGCCTATGACCGTCGAGTGGAAGAACTAGTGGAAGACGACGAAGACCTCAGAGAATACGTTGAGCGTCTCGACTCCATGGGTGACGACGCATTCAATATCGAGAACCCCAATCAACTTGAATTTGAGTTTGGTGAAAACGAGGACGAAGTTGACGAAGAAGACGCCAATTCACTTGTTGATGAAGTTGAACAGTTCTTGCGAGACCAAGACTCCAACTAATTAATCTGTTGCGTCACCGCGCCACAAATTTTCGCGGGGTGCATCAAACGTTGCAGGTCGCACATCGCCAGCAATTGCGGCAAACGCCATGTCCCCCCACCATTGAGCACCAGCAGTAGGCGTGGGCAAGGCATCGGGTGCAAACCAACCAACATCACCAGTCTCTAACGGGTGTCCATTGAGTTCACCACCCGTTGCACGAAGGTGAAACAGCAACATGTACATTCCAAAACGAGAAAATCCCATGCGCATGCCGTCGACCACTCCGAGAAGCTGCAATGGTTCTGCGATGATTCCTGTTTCTTCTTCCACTTCTTTCATGGCTACTTCTGCAGGTGAATAGCCCACATCGGCCCATCCCGTGGGATACAGCCACACACCACTGTCTTTTCGTTGCACTAAGAGAATTTCGCCCTTTTCGTTTCCAACGATTGCGCCAATGGCAACTTTTGGAGTCACGTAACCTGGCACGCCCTCGCCAATTGACTCCATCCATTCCTGCACGAAGTGATCTTGCTCGCGGCGAATCTCGAGTGCGTCGTCAGATGCAGACTTGATATCCGCTGCGACTTTCAACACTTCTTCGTAACGCTCTTTCTCATACAAACTTTGCGTGAAGCCCATACCAGTGCGAGCAATTGCAGCAAGCGTCTCACTCCATCGAATGAGGTCTCTGGTGAAATCTTGGGGTTGCGCATCGCTCACGGGAGCAACCTTAGTAGCAATGACTACTGTGGCGAATTGCCAACAGCAAAAAGAATGGCACGAGCAATTTCCTCTTTATATGCAGGGTCTGTGATTACCCCACCACCCGATTCACGAACATAAAAAGAGTCAACAACCTCGTTGCCTAATGTAAGAACTCGAGCATGACGAATATCGAGACCAAAGTCAGCTATCGCCTTTGTGATTCGATGCAGAACACCCACCATGTCTGGTGCGCGTACTTCTAAGAATGTTGCATTAGATGAAGCGCCATCGTCAAAGCGCACAGTTGGTGCTGAAGGAGCAACAGCAGACGTTGCACGCCGCGGGCGTGCATTCGCAGCACGATCTGCTAATCGAGAATCAAGTGCAAGACGATCAGAAAGTGCGCGTTCAAGGTTGAGAACTATTGGCTCCCACTCAATGTCCCCGTGTGGACTAGTAACACGAAATTCAGAAGCAGCCATTCCTTGTTCGTCAGAGTGCGCTTCTGCACCAAGAACGTCGAGGCTATGCAAGGCCAAGACTCCGGCCACTTTGCTAAATGTTCCCGGACGGTCTGGGCTGACCACTGTGACACGATCGCTCTCGGTACGAATTTGCAATTCTCCCGTCGCCATCATTTCGAGAACTCCAGCATCTGGAAAAAGTCGCCACATCACTTCCTGTACATCGCCACCTCCGAGGACATGACGAGAGCGCTCAACAAGAAGCGCAACAAGTTCTGCTTTCCACTCACTCCATGCAGACGGACCGGTTGCTAACGAGTCTGCTTGAGTAAGAGCGTGCAGCAAGTCGAGCACAAGAGTTGAACCCAACTTGTTTGTCACCATCGTGATTGTTGCGTCGTCTGATAAATCTCGGCGCGTTGCGGTGTCGGCCAACAACAGATGATGCTCGATCAAAGAAATAACAACCGCAGTGTCAGCATCACTCAGGCCCATGCGTGGACCGATGGTGGCAAACATCTCTACACCTACTTCAGTGTGGTCACCCGGATATCCCTTACCAATGTCGTGAAACAACGCACCAATCACCAGCAAGTCTGGACGCAACACGCGATGAACTAACTCCGCCGCATTTGCAACTGTCTGCCATAAATGACGATCAACCGTGTAACGGTGAAAAGCATTGCGCTGTGGTTTACTGCGAACGGGGGCCCACTCCGGAAGCACGCGGACAAGCAAATTACGTTGGTCTAATGCTTCCAATACAGGAATAGCTGCCTGGCCCTCCAACAGCAATGCCACTAAGTCATCGCTAGCTCCTGCAGGCCATGGGTCCGGCCATGCGGGCGAAGCATCGCCTAACCGATCGAGCGAGGATCGATTGATACGCACTCCCACACGCGCAGCTGCTGTGGCCACACGCAGTAAGAGAGTTGGATCCTCGGCAATATCGACGCCTTCGGCAATATGAATCTCACCGTTAATCAACTGCACCCCCGGTGCAAGCAATTGAGGAATCGGCGATCGATCTGCCGGCGGGTCTAGTTGCGCCCATGCTTCGTCGGCAATCCACGCAACTTTTCTCCCCACTTCAGCAATAGCAGCCATCAAAGCATCGTCTGATGCATAGCGAGCCAGAGCCGCCACAGGAGATTGATCTTCTAGCCGAAGTATTTCGCTCGCGCGTGCAGTGTGACGGTGCAACGCGACGCGAGCGCCCAACAGGACTTCATTGCAGAGTTCAAGTTGGCGACGGTCATCTGCAGATAAATCAAGACCCGCCATGACTGCCCACTGCAGTGCATGAATGTCGCGCAACCCACCGAGCCCCTCTTTTAAGTTCGGCTCTAGCAAGAATGCAACTTCGCCATCTTTGGCATAGCGATCAAGAATGCGTTGATGAAGTTCTACTAGCCATTCGCGACCACGTTTACGCCAACTCTCCGCAGCACCATTAATGATTTCTGCACCCAAAGATTGGTTTCCAGCAATTACACGAGCTGTCACAAGTGCGGTCGCTGTATCTAAGTCAGTTCCACACAATTGAATAGTTTCTTTTGGGGTTCGAACAGCGTGACCAAGTTTTACACCCGCATCCCAGATGGGATACCAAATCTTTGAAGCTATGTCTGAAACATTCTTTACTGATTTATGTACTAACAAAATATCTAGGTCACTATGTGGGGAAAGTTCTCGGCGTCCATAACCACCAACGGCAAGAATCACTAAGTCGTCGGCTTTCTTTTCTCCCGCGATCGCGTCTGTAAAAATCCGAGAAATCCAAGTGTCGGTAGCAGCAGACAGTGCTTGACACGCACCGAGACCACCAATGGAGTGATCCGCAATAATTTCAGCGCGCGTAACCATCAGGAGATCTTTCCTTCTGCGCGACGGCGCGTCAGGATGGCAGCTGCTTTCCAAGCCCCCCAGGTAATTCCGGCCTCATGTACTTCTTCGCCGAGGTCTTTCCATGTCAATGGGCCAATGGCGTACACATCGTGCGGCATAGATCTTGTCTCAAACTCATCGCGCATCGGCATTGGGACTGAATATCGTTGCATCAATTCTGTAGCTGGACCTACGCAACTGCGCAATACATGTAGTGGGTTCTGTCGTTGCTCGTCAACATCGGTAGCAAGTAACTGAAACAAAGCGCGTTCTATTTCGTGTTCAACACGGCCAACCACTACAGGCATTTCGGCTGCCAAGTCTTTTGGTACAGCGCCAACACCAAAACTAGTGATCGATGTGATGCGGTCAGTCATCCAATTCGGTACAGCACTTATGACAGCGAGATACATCTCACGGGAATACGGCTCTAACTCAGATACTGGTGGCTGGTCTGTCATCTCATTTTGGAGTGTATGGAATCCAGAAACCCTCTGACCACCACGAAACAAAGACGCAACAATTCCTCTGCGCTCTATACCTAGTAAACATGATGATATGAGTCGTGCTTTAGTTCTTGCAGGTGGTGGGGTCACGGGTGTGGCCTGGGAAACCGGCGTGCTCATGGGCATGCTGGATGCGGGTTGCGATGTTGTCGCCGGAGTCGATTTGGTGGTGGGTACATCTGCTGGGTCCACTGTGGGTGCACAAATACTTTGCGGAGAAAGTTTGGAAGCCTCGTACGCACGTCAGATTGACGACAATCATGCAGAGATTTCGCCCCAAATAGATCTTGAATTATTGGCTCTCATCTTTGGCGAACTTGCTGCTGGTGGCACCAGCACAGATGAACAACGCATTCGTATAGGAACACTCGCACTGCAGACACCAACTGTCAGCGAAGAAATCCGTCGCGACGTCATCAAGAAGAGACTTCCCTCTCATGAATGGCCAACCACTCCCCTCGTTCTCACCGCCATCGACGCTGCGACAGGTGAGTTTGTGACGTGGGATGTGAATAGTGGAATAGCGCTCATCGATGCTGTGGCATCAAGTTGCGCAGTGCCTTCTGTATGGCCATGCGTTTCCATTAACGGCAAGAAGTACTACGACGGTGGATTGCGAAATGCAGCAAATGCATTTTTAGTCGCAGGTCATTCTGAGGTAATCGTGATTGCACCTCAGACAACTGGGCTCTCACCTCTCGTTGAAGAAGAGCTTGAAGAATTGCGCGCTTCGGGTTCCGTTGTGCATCTCATGACCTGTGATGCTGAAGCCATCGAAGCAATGGGGCCAAACTCTCTTGACCCACGTTTTCGCAGGCCAGCTGCAGAGCATGGTCGTCGCCAAGGCCGCACTTTTCGCCTCTAACGAACTGTTTGCGCCCTGAACGCACCTCATTATCTGAGCATTACACGCTCGCTAGTACGCTTACTACACCACAGACGGAGCCGATGATGTCGTTCAACCCCACACAGCCAAAAGATTTTCCAGGAACAATTGGTCGCACACTTGCAGACTCTTCTCCACACTTTCCCCAACACGATTCGGGGAAGGGTAAGCCAAACATCTTGATGGTACTTCTCGACGATGTGGGCTTTGCTGACTTTGGTTGTTACGGCGCAGAAAACGCGACTCCCACTATCGATGCCATCGCACAACGCGGACTTCGTTTCTCTGGTTTTCACACCACTGCCATGTGTTCCACTACGCGTGCTGCTCTTCATACTGGGCGAAACCATCACTCCGTTGGTGTTGGTTGCTTAGCCAACTTCGATAGCGGCTTTCCTGGGTACCGCGGAAAGATTGCGAAAGAAGCCGGCACATTGGCCGAGATGCTTCGCCCACATGGATACCGCAACTACATGGTGGGTAAATGGCATGTCACACCATTAACTGAGACTGGTCCAACTGGCCCATTCGATGGTTGGCCACTTGCACGCGGCTTCGATCGCTTTTACGGATTTCTCGATGCAGAGACAGACCAGTACAGCCCAGAAGTTGTGCGCGACAACACACATGTCACCGCCGATGGTACGTACTGGACCGGTTACCACCTCACTGAAGATCTGTGCGACAACGCCATCACATACCTTGCTGAACACACAGCTGGCGCACCTGATGCTCCGTGGTACATGTTGTTGGCACCAGGTGCATGTCATGCGCCGCATCAAGCACCACTCGACATCATCAATCGTTGTGAGCAGTACTACCTCGACGGATGGGATGCTGCGCGCGAGCGGCGATTGGCAAATCAAATAAAGATTGGTCTTGTACCTCCAGGTACTCAGTTACCTGCACGTAATGATTTTGTGCTTGCTTGGGAAGATATTCCTGTCGAACAAAAGCCACTCTTTGTTCGCCTCATGGCTGCATACGCTGCGATGTTGGAACACTTCGACGAAAATCTTGCACGCGTGATTAAGCAGTTAGAAGTTTCAGGTCAACTTGACAACACCGTGATCATGGTGATGAGCGACAACGGAGCAAGCCAGGAAGGTGGCCCGTGGGGTTTCATCAACGCAATGGGTCCGTTCAACCTCATACCTGAAACCATTGAAGAAAAGATTGCCAAAGTCGGCGACATTGGTGGCCCAGATACCCACAGCAACTTCCCATGGGGTTGGGCAATGGCTGCCAACACTCCACTGAAGCGTTACAAGCAAAACACTCACTCTGGTGGTATTCGCGATCCATTCGTATTGGCCTGGCCTGGCGTCGTGCCTGACCAAGGTGGCCTACGGCATAACTTCTGTCATGCAATCGATCTTGCGCCAACCATTCTCGACATGTTGGGTCTCGAAGCTCCTTCACACATAAATGGCATTCCACAAATGCCTATTGAAGGCGAATCCTTTGCTCCGCTAATTGGCAATGCACAAGCGCTCGTGGAGCGCGGACCCCAATATTTCGAAATGTTCGGTCACAGAGGTTTGTGGTTAGACGGTTGGAAAGCTGTCGCATTCCACCAAATGGGTACGCCGTTTGAGAACGACACGTGGGAGTTGTACAACCTCAACGAAGATTTCAACGAATGCCATGATCTTGCACAGGCCGAACCCGAACGTCTCGCTTCCATGATTGAGATGTGGTGGAAAGAAGCAGATAAGCATTCTGTATTGCCACTTGACGATCGTTTCGCTCCTCGGTTTGCAGAAAACGCAGAGCGTCACACCGGTCAACGCACCAACTTCACCTTCTGGAAAGGAATGGGTCACTTACCGTCAGACGTGGCACCGGACTTACGTAGCCGCTCGTACACCATCTCTGCATTCATTGATGTTCCTAAAGAAGGCTGCGAGGGCGTTTTGGTTTCACATGGCGACCTCACCAGTGGTTACAGCCTCTTTATTCGCGACGGCCATCTCGAACATGACCTCAACATCGGTGGAAGTCATCAGATGTTGAAATCAGATCGACCAATTACACCAGGGGCACACACTGTTGGTGTTCGCATGAAGCGAGTTGGTAACGAGGGCACACTCACTATGTTCATTGATGATGTTGTGGTCGGTTCTATGACTACTAACAACATCTTCTGGATTTTGATTTCTTGGTCAGGTCTTGACATTGGACTAGACCGCGGAACACCAGTGAGCGATTACGAATCTCCGTTTTTGTTTACGGGCAATCTCACCAAGGTGGAAATCAATCTTGACAATGATCAAGTATTGGACTTCCACGGTGAAAGCCGTGCCACCATGGCACGCGACTAATTACTTGCGCGCAGTTGCCGGTACTTCGCGAAACGGCATCTCTCGGTCCAACTGAGGCTCTTTCGGTAATCCCAAAATCATTTCGCCAATAATGTTGCGCTGAATCTGATCGGTGCCACCACCGATTGATGTGAAGTATGCATTGAGATGCGAATAGTTTGCATCACGTGCAGATGGATTCGCATCGCCGTCAAGTGCGCCCTCTGCCCCCAATAGTTCACTGTGCAAATGCCCGGCGTAATGCAAAATGCCCGACATAGCTAACTTGCCAAATGAAGCCAACGGAGAAGACCCACCAGCTTCACTCACAGCTTTTGCCCTGTCGCCGTTCCAGTCATTTACTAAACGCATGCAATACAAACGAGCAAGTTTTTGTCGAATCACATGATCATGTGACTTACCCGCCTGTTGTGCGACTTTGACAAGCGACAAGTCTGGACTTGGAATACTTCCGTGGGCTGCAGACGTTGCGCCACCTGGGCCGCGAGGACCGCGCCGAGAAATACCCATCGCTGCGCGCTCATACGCAAGAGCAGACTGCAAAACCCACCAACCCTTGTTCAAGTCACCCAACAAGTTGGCGTGCGGTACGCGTGCATCGGTAATGAATACTTCGTTGAATCGCGAATCACCAGTGGCTTGGCGTAAAGGTCGTACTTCAACACCAGGTTGTTTCATGGGGAAATAGAAAAAAGAAATGCCACGGTGTTTTGGTTGGTCCCAATCAGTACGTGCAATCAACATGCCAATGTCTGCACCCTTGGCACCCGATGTCCAGACCTTCTGGCCGTTGATCACCCACTCGTCACCGTCTCGAACTGCAGTGGTACGGATGCCAGCCAAGTCAGAACCTGCACCTGGTTCGCTATAGAGCAAACACATCGCTACTTCGTCAAGTAACAGTCGACGAACATACTGTTGCTTGAGTTCGTCGGTGCCAAACCCCACCAGCGTTCCTGCCCACAGATTGAATTTGTCTTGACCAGGACCAGAGATTCCCGCTTCTGAAAAGACAGCTTCCACTGCTTCGGCTTCTTCGTCGTTCAAACCACGACCATAAGAATCCACAGGCCAACGAAGTGCGGCCCATTTGGCGTCGACTACTTTTTCGCGCCACTCAGCCAGATCTATATCTTTGCTCCAGTTATCACGAATGAAATCTCGTGCTTCTTGCACAAGTGCAGATACTGAACTCATTTGGTTCTCCCAGCGGTTGCTGCTAACACACCAAGACCCACAAACAGTGTTCCTGATATATAGCGTTGAATAAATGACAATGTCTTTCCTCGTAAGAGCAGATGGCGTAATCCACTTGCCATCAGGGAATAGGAACCATTGAAGATTGTGGCCAACATGACAAAGATGATTCCAAGGAATAGAGACTGCAAATTCGCATGCGTGGCATTCGTGTCTACAAATTGCGGAAAGATTGATAAAAAGAACAGTGCAGTCTTTGGATTTAGTGCGTTCACAATGATTCCTTGACGAAATGCTTGTTGTGTTGTTACTGCAGCTTGATCAGAATCGATAGCAGTGGGAACTCTCAGAAGAGTACGAATGCCCGTGTACACCAAATAGACAACACCGGCCCACTTCACAATATTGAACAATGTCGCCGATGCGGCGAGAACAGCACTGAGCCCGACGGAGGCAAAAATAACTTGGATTGCGTCGCCCACTTCAAGACCTGCGACCGCGGCTAACCCAACGCGTCTACCATCAGCGATACTGCGGTTCAAGATGTACAACACTGCCGGACCAGGAATAAGCAATAGTGCAACCGTGGCAACGCAGAACGCGAAGATTGTTGACAACTCAGGCACAGCCCAACCGTAGCAATTACCTGACAGGTGCTCCACTACTCTGAAACTATGCGTGCATTAATTCAACGAGTTCTCAGTGCATCAGTTGACGCTGAAGTAGATGGTGCGACAATTCGATCTGGCCAGATCGACAAAGGGCTTTTGGTGTTTATAGGTATTACACATACCGATACAGACGCACTAGCAAAGAAGATGGCCGAGAAGATTTGGCATCTGCGCATTATGGAAGACGAAGCCGGCGTGATGAACTTGTCTGTTGCAGACACGACACAATCAATTCTCGTGGTGAGTCAATTCACCTTGTATGGCGAGACAAACTCTGGTCGACGTCCTACCTGGACCGCTGCTGCTAAACCAGAATATGCAGAGCCGTTAGTGAATCAAGTCGTGAAGGAACTACAAGCCCTTGGTGCGTCAGTTCAAACTGGTGTTTTCCGCACTTACATGCAAGTGTCGCTTGTCAACGATGGTCCAACCACCGTGAACATCGAACTCTAAATGTGGTGAACCAGTTCCTCTACCGGAGTAACCATTCCAACATAAAAAGCGCCGAAGTCTGCATACACAGCAGAAGCTTCGTCGAAGCGCATTGTGTACACCACTTCTTTTAGGTCATCTGGGTGCACACCAAACAGTGTGACTCCCCATTCGAAATCATCAAGGCCAGCAGAACCTGTGACAATCTGAATGACACGTCCGGCAAATGTTCGACCACTCTTGCCGTGCTCTTCCATCAGTTCTTTGCGCTTATCGAACTCGAGAGTGAACCAGTTCTGTTCAGGGTCTCTGCGCTTTGACATTGGATAGAAACACCACGCGTTTTTTCCAACTGGTGGTAGTTGCGGATACAAACGAGCGTTCAACATTTCCTGCGGCATGCCTTTTGCATACTCAGAAACTTCAGTGAGCGATACGTAGCTATCCACTATTTCTAGACCTGCATGTTGAATACCAGTCTGCAGTGCCTTTAGTTGACGCATGTCGGCTGCAACACCCATGAATGCCAGATCTGCTTTATGACCCAACATGGAGACAGATACAACGCTGACGCCATTGTTCTCCGCAGCTTTCACCGCGTTCACCAACGCTTCGCCGTCGAAATTAGGAAAGGGCTTACAGAACAAGTGGATGACCGCAAGGCCAACCGAGGGGGACATTGGTTCGCTCATGTTTCTAACCTACCTATTTACGAGTAGCAGCGACGACTGCAGATGCAAACCGTGCCGGCGCATCGTGGTCTAAATGGACATACAACGATGGTTCAGCAAGTTCTACTTCCATCACGACTGGCACTCCCTGAGCACCCCGCACTACATCGACACGCGCATACAGAGGCTTCTGGGAGAACTTGCGAGTGATGAAGTCAATTACTTGATCGCCCAATTCGCGTTCTTGTGTAGAAGCCTCACGAGGCGTGATGTCTTCTTCGGTGTATAGGCCATTTTTCACATTGTCGCCCGTTGCCAAAATGGCACCTTTTCTAAATGCGTGGCTGTATTCACCATTGAAATACAACATGCCGGTCTCGCCGCGTTCGTCGATGAATCTTTGATACGGCTGCACCATGGCAACTTTCCCAGCATCAATGAGTGAGCCAAGATGTGCAGCTGCTTTCACGGGAGACTCAATGTGACGTTCAGTGTTATTAGAACCCGCACTGACTGTTGGTTTCACAACAATGTCGTTTTCGAGCATTCCCTCATTTGTGATCAGCACTAAATCTTCTGCACCACGCACATACGTTGTTGGAATCACTGGAATACCAGCCTCGACAAGTTCGGCCAGGTATGTCTTGTCGGTATTCCATTTCACAATGTCAGCGCTGTTCAACAAAGTTGTTTGTTCTGACACATGGTCGAGCCATGACAGGAACTTCTCGTAATGACGGTGGTAATCCCACGGAGAGCGAATAATCGCAGCAGAAAATCGCGACCAATCTGTTTCAGTGTTTTCCCAGTCAACAATCTCTGCCACTATTCCGCGATCTTGAAGACCGCGAATGATGAGTGGTAAATCTGTGTCGTGATGACGCGCCTCCGCGCAACTAACTAGTGCGAGAGGCCGCGACATCGACGATAAAGAATTGAACGACTAGAAGTCGCCCATGCCGCCATGGTCATGGCCAGCATGTGAAGCATCTTCAGGCTTGTCGGCAATGACACACTCGGTGGTGAGGAACAATGCAGCAATCGATGCGGCGTTCTGCAATGCAGAGCGAGTCACCTTTGCAGCGTCGATAACACCCAACTTCACGAGGTCTTCGTATTCACCAGTTGCAGCGTTCAGGCCTTCATTGCCCTTCAGGCTCTTCACCTTGGCAACAACGACTCCGCCTTCCATGCCAGCATTTTCAGCGATTTGCTTCAATGGGCCTTCGAGCGAACGAGCAACCATGCGAGCGCCGGTTTGTTCGTCGCCAGCAAGCGTGTCTGCAACTGCGTTGACAGCGTCTTGTGCACGAAGCAACGCAACGCCACCGCCAGGAACAACACCCTCTTCGATGGCAGCCTTTGTAGTGCTGACAGCGTCTTCAATGCGGTGCTTCTTTTCCTTCAGTTCAACTTCAGTAGCAGCGCCCACCTTGAGGACAGCAACTCCTCCGGACAACTTGGCAAGACGTTCTTGCAACTTCTCACGGTCGTAATCGGAATCTGTGTTCTCAATTTCAGTCTTGATCTGGCTAATGCGTCCCTTGATGTCTGCTTCAGGGCCGGCGCCTTCAATGATGGTGGTCTCATCTTTGGTGATGAGCACTTTCTTCGCCCGTCCAAGAAGATCGAGAGTTGCGTTCTCGAGTTTGAGACCAACTTCCTCGCTGATGACCTGGCCACCTGTGAGAATTGCGATGTCTTGCAACATTGCTTTACGACGGTCACCAAAACCAGGAGCCTTAACTGCAACGCTCTTGAATGTTCCGCGAATCTTGTTCACAACAAGTGTTGCCAATGCTTCGCCTTCAATATCTTCGGCGATGATGATGAGAGCTTTCCCGCTTTGCATCACTTTTTCAAGTACGGGCAACATGTCGCGAACGTTTGTGATCTTGCCCGAGACAAGAAGGATGTATGCATCGTCGAGAGATGCTTCCATGCGATCTGTGTCTGTCACGAAGTATGGCGAAATGTAACCCTTGTCGAAGCGCATACCTTCAACAAGATCCATCTCCATGCCGAATGTTTGGCTCTCTTCAACAGTGATAACTCCGTCTTTGCCTACCTTGTCGATGGCTTCTGAAATCATGCGACCGATTTCTGGGTCTGCAGCAGAGATAGATGCAACTTGTGCAATCTGCTCTTTTGAATCGACTTCCTTCGACAGCGCACGGATGCTTTCGATCGCAGCAGCAACTGCAGCCTCGATGCCCTTCTTCAAAGACATTGGGTTTGCACCGGCAGCAACGTTGCGCAATCCTTCGCGCACCATT
>Ga0209033_1000218_pt1 | contig 32178 bp, 30 predicted proteins | sample LauGreFa1BDMLBDN_2_FD_188218 | JGI IMG/M metagenome (GOLD analysis project Ga0209033, IMG submission 188218) | Freshwater lake microbial communities from Lake Michigan, USA - Fa13.BD.MLB.DN (SPAdes) (version 2) | ecosystem: Environmental > Aquatic > Freshwater > Lake | place: Lake Michigan, USA...
TACTTTATTGAGGATTAGGGTTGGTCTATTAATGATTCAATTTAGGGAAAATCAGTGTTTTATTGGGCTTTTGCACCAAATTAATGCACTACATTCAAGAGTTTTTTGCACAAAATCAGTGCAATCGACGTTTATTCCCCATTGCCCCTACAATTTACGGATGCAAAAACCCAGTCAAGTATTCGAGCAAATGCAGACCATTGCGGTCGACATGCAAAACAAAATTGGTGAGGCCATTCGGAACTCGCCGGCCAAGGACATTGAAAAGAATGTGCGAGCGATGATGAGTCAAGGATTCCAGAGAATGGATTTAGTGACCCGCGAAGAGTTTGATATTCAATCTCGGGTCTTAGCCAAAACGCGTGAGAAGTTAGAAGCCCTTGAGGCTAAAGTTGCAGAACTAGAGAAGAAGTCTTAATTTGCTGTATTAAGGTTTAACTCATCAGGTTTTTCATCATCATGAAAAACAGTCATCGGAAAATAGCGTGGGGCGATGAGAAACCAAATAAATCCTAAGATCTGAATCACCAGAAAAACTGCAAGGGCCAGATCATAAGCGCTGGCTTTATTCCAACCCTGTGCAATTCCGAAGTCGAGCATATGCCCAATACCCCACTGCACTATGAATGCGCCAATAAATAGTGTGAGGTTATAGGTAGTGCTTACTCGTCCTGAGTAATGCTTCGGAAAATACAAAACAATAATACTTTGAGCCAAAACAAAAGAGGCGCAGGTAATCGCAAACAGATACCACCAAATCCAAACGAACGATGTTTGCCAAAAATACGAGCACGCTTGCATAATCATCGAGACGCCAACCATCCATGTCATGTAGCGCATCGTATCGATTCCAACGCGAGCTAACTTTGGTAAAACCCACGCATTAAAGAGATAGGCGAGCAGTAAAACAACATTGAACCCAAATACGATTTGTGCTGCAGTTGTTGGTGGGTAGTCCATCACCTCGATTAACCAGGGGCCAAACCATAGTGTTTGAATCGCAATAAAGCCGCCATAACAAAATGTACCCAAAGGCAAAATGCGCCAGAAAAATGCATTGGTCAAGATTGGTTTATAGCTTTGCCACGATAAGTTTGTAGATGATCGATACGCCTGCCTCTCAACGGAGGCGGACTTTCTAACTGGCAAACCAAAATACAAAATCAGAATGGCTAAAAATGTTAAGCCAGCCATCACTAAAAATACGCCACGCCAACCGATGTAAGGGGTCACTAAGTGGACAGGCCATGTACTGGCTAGAGCACCGCTGGTCCCAAATACCAGCATGGCAGACGCTAATTGCCCCTGTTGTGCTGGCGCATACCAAGCCCGAAAGCCCGAAAATGACGCCATTAAACATGCTGAGACGCCCATGCCAATGAGTACTCTGGCCATCACCAGCGTTGTGAAATCCTCAGCGATGGCAAATATCAGTGCGCCGACGACCGCCAGGGTCATCACCCATATCTCTGTAATGCGGGGGCCAAAACGATCCAGGGCCAGCCCAAGCGGAATTTGAGTGGCACCAAAACCGATAAAGTAGGCGGAGGAAAGAAGACCCAAATCGGCATTGTTCAGTCCAAGGTCATCAACAAGATTAGGGGCAATCACTACATTAATGGTTCTAAATGCGTAAGACATAAAGTAGGCAAATGCAAAACACAGAAATACACGCAAGGCAAATGTACCCTGCAGTGGCAGAGCTAAGTGCTGGTCGGGCTGTCGATACCAGTGCGAGTAATGCGCTTTACTCATTTTCTTAATTTGGCCGGAACTCATCAAAAAAGATATTGATATTCTCTTGCTCTAAGGAGGGCATGGGATTTGAAGGTGTTTGAGCCCGCACTACGCTAACTTGATACAAATAAAGCCCTCCGTCTGCCATGGGTCGTATCAACCACCGAATCCGCATCACTCGTTTAGCTTGAGGTAAATCTAAAAAATAATCCTGACTTGCTTGTTTCTGTTGACCAATAGCACCTATTTTGGAGCTACTTTCTTTCACCCGATTAAATTCTGATGGGGTGCTTTGATTGGGAGATAAAGTCTGCTGTAAAAGAACCGACTTTAGTAACTGCTCAATCGCCGAAACTTGATTTGCGAGAGCCACAGGAATTTCAGTGGTCATCACGGCAAAGATATCATCATCCGCTTTAACGAACTCAAGAGACTGTTTAAGTTTGTTCTCTTGATAGCTCAAGCTACGGTCAATTAATTGGGGCTTTCCAGGGAAAAAGGCAGCGTAGCCAAGAGACTCATTTTTAACGGTCCGCCAATCTAATTTTGGACTGCACGCCAACAAAGTAAATGCAAAGCAGAAACAAAGGGCTAGTGTAAGAAGCTGTTGATAGGGCCTAAACAACACCAGCCTCATGCGCTTGTTGATCAGCATGGTAGCTAGAGCGCACCATTGCACCAACGGCTGCATGACTAAAGCCCATTTGATAAGCCTTCTCTTCGAACTCTTGAAAGACATCTGGATGAACGTAGCGCAGCACAGGGAGGTGGTGATTGGAGGGGGATAGATACTGACCAATCGTTAACATATCAATATCATGCTCACGCATATCGCGCATCACATCCAAAATTTCTGCATCGGTCTCACCTAAACCCACCATCAGACCACTTTTTGTTGGTATGTGAGGAAAGCGCCCCTTAAAATCTTTTAGCAACTTTAAGGAATGAGCATAATCCGATCCTGGTCGAGCTTGTTTATAAAGACGCGGGACGGTTTCTAGATTGTGATTCATCACATCGGGAAGACCCAATGGATCACTCGCAAAAACGTCAAGCGCTTTCTCTAAACGCCCCCGAAAATCGGGAACCAATACCTCAACCCTGGTTGCGGGAGAAAGTTTCTTGGTCTGAGTAATACAGTCTACAAAATGTTGTGCGCCACCATCACGCAAATCATCGCGGTCTACGCTCGTGATCACGACATATGAAAGTTTTAAAGCAGCAATCGTCTTGGCTAAGTTAACAGGCTCATTCTGATCCAAGGGATCTGGCCTGCCATGTCCAACATCACAGAAAGGGCATCGCCTTGTGCACTTATCGCCCATGATCATAAAAGTTGCCGTACCCTTACCAAAGCACTCACCAATATTAGGGCAACTCGCTTCTTCACATACTGTGACCAACTGGTTTTCGCGCAAGATCTTTTTAATCTCTGTAAATCGGGAACTGCTGGAGGCAGCCTTAACCCGAATCCAATCAGGCTTTTTAAGAATCTCTGCCAGAGGAACTATTTTGATTGGAATGCGAGCGGTCTTGTCGGCCGACTTTTGTTTTTGCAGCGGATCGTATTCTTTTTTTTGATTACTCATAACACTGGTGCAAGATGCAATTGCCTTTTTAAATGGTCTACTAAGCGCGCGGCGACTAAGTCGATATTCTCGCTGATTCCAAGAGTTTTCATATCAACGGTCTGCAAACCCTCATATCCACAAGGGTGGATTGCCCCAAAAGGGCCTAAATCCATCACCACATTGAGAGCTAGTCCATGATAACTGCATTGCTTAGTGATCTTTAGGCCAAGCGCCGCGATCTTTGCACCCTCATATAAGGTGGGCTGGTTTTGCTTGGCAATATAAATTCCTGGCGCTCCTGGCTTGCGCTCAGCCATCACCCCATATCCAGCTAAGGCATCAATCACAGATTGTTCAATAGCGCTAACTAATTCTTTCACAAAAAGCGTCTTGCGCTTTAAATCCAGAAGGAGATAAATAACAATTTGACCTGGACCGTGATAGGTAATCTCGCCACCGCGATCAACCTCAAGTAATGGGATGTGCGCAATTGGTTGATGAAGATTAGCTGGGTTGCCCGCAAGGCCCAAAGTAAATACAGGAGGGTGTTGCAGAACCCAAAGCTCATCGGGAGTATCAGGTAAGCGCTCTTTGGTAAAGCGCTGCATTGCTTCATAGGTCTCCTGATAGTCAACAAGTCCCAAATTTTTGATCAATACTGGACTTATTTGCATCGTATGCCTAGAGATCCACTTAAAGTACCACGCTCACTAAGGGGTGCGTTGAGAGCGTTCGATAAATTTCATCTAATTGCTCGCGGCTATGAACATGGACTGTAATCGTGAGACCTAAATAATTTGCGTCACGCGATGGGCGCTGCTCTATGGTTCCTTCTTGAAAACCCGAATCAAATTGTTTTGCAATATGCACTACTGCTGGTAAAAACTCTGGGGTAGCCTTTCCCATCACCTTAATCGGAAAATCGCAAGGGTACTGAATGAGTGATTCGGGGGCTTCTTTTGAGTTCATGAATAGATTATTACGAAACTTGGCCTAACCAATGCGACAAAATAATGTTTCGAATACAGTGTAATTTGCGATGGAAAAAATGGTCCGCGCCTGGGACGACATGAACCGTTAACTCCTGAGGTCTAGCCCAATCAAATACCGCCAACAATGGAATGGTCTCATCGTTCTCACCATGAATAACGATAGTATCAGTAGGTACAGAATCCGCTAACTTCCATTTACCAGCAGCACTACCAACCATCACAAATCGCTCGACGGGCTTACCGAGCTCGCCAAGTTGATGTACTAAATGACTACCAACATAACTTCCGAACGAGAACCCGGCCAATACGAGTGGCAGTTGATTAGTTTTAGTGATCCATGCTTGCTCACTAGCCTGATTTAAATGAGATAACCATGATTGTGGGGTTCGCATCCAATCGCTGATCATCAAAAGATCGTCTAGCTCTCCCCGGCCCTCATCATGGGTGCCTGCTGATAAGCCCACCCCTCTGAAGTTAGGCCGCACACTGACATAGCCGAGCTGATTAAATGTTCTTGCCAAGGTTTGTACGACCTTGTTATCCATCGTGCCGCCCAACAAAGGGTGCGGGTGTGCAATTAAAGCTAAGCCGCGTACCGCAAAATGTGGGTCTTGTTTGAGTTCATCGGGTAAGTCGACTGATAACTGAATCAGGCCCGCTGGGCCCGGAACAGTAATCAAGTGAGTGCGGCTATTCATAGATGCATAGAGCATTTAGCATGCTCAAATATGGCTAGATCAATAAGCGCTCAACGGGCTTACCCTGCACTAGATGAGATTGAATAATTTCTTCTATATCTTCAGTATCAATCATGGAATACCAAGTGCCTTGTGGATAGACCACCATCACTGGGCCATTGGCGCAATGATCTAGGCAACCTGCCTTATTGACACGAACCTTACCGCTGCCATTCAAGCCTAATTCTTTAACGCGTTTCTTAGTAAAGTCAAAAAGGGCTTGGGAGTTATGACGAATGCAACAATCATCTCCGTTGCTGCGATCATTCAAACAGAAAAATAGGTGGTATTGATAGCTCATTACAAAATTATATCGATGGAATGTAATTCGGGTAACTTTCTAGCGTTTAACGCCCCTAGCGTAGTGAACCAGCCATATCAAGGCTACTGGCAACCATAGCCAAGAAAGCCATTGCATCAAATCGTTGAAGTGCACTAAACGACTTTGATTTAAGCGGGGTAGGCTAATTGCAAAATATGGATTATCCGGAAAATAGTTGACCAGTGCCATAAGACCAATAAAGGCAGTGATACAGGTAATTAGGCGGATGCGTGCGGATAACTCTAGGCCTATTAATATAAATAGGCTCCCCAAAACCATGCCCCAGATAGCGCCCACACTGAGCCATACAAAACCATACTCGGCACCAAACTGTAAGGCCGTAAATAAGGATTTAATGAGAATGGTCACCAGTAAGAGTGCCATAAGGAGTTTGTACTTGGATACATTGGGCCGCAATGCCAAAGAGAAGAACAGTCCGACTCCCAGCCAACTTAGACCCGTGATGAGCCCCTCCTGAATCGTGTGATTAATCACTTGCGTACCCCAATTAGGAGAAAGATCGGGTCCTAAACTTAAGAAGCCCATTCCCAACCATGAGCTTTGTGGATAAATCTGTGCAAATGGAAACAAGATAAATAGGGTGACACTTAGCCATCGCGTTCCAAACCAATAATCAAATCGCTTTCGTACTGCGCTACCCGACAACCAGCTCGGTCCCAAAGGGACTGCAATGAGCGCCCCAATAAATGCTCCCAACATATTTGCGAACCAATCCATTTGAGTCGGCACACGGGTAGGTAGCCAAGTTTGTGCGCTCTCGATAGAGGCCGATACTAAGCCGCTATATATTAGGGCAATGGCCACAGCCGCTAAGCCTTGCCATCGTGGATAAACCGCAAACACCAATACGAGGCCCAAGGGTATATAACCTAATACATTGGCGGTCATATCAAATGAGGTGATGTACTTCGGCAAAGGGCCATACCACCAGGCAAAAGGGTCTAAACCAAAATTAAGATCAAAATTAAACGGGTTTAGGCAACCATAGAAAATTAACAAGGTATAGACGATCGCAATAGCACGCGCCAGAGGCATTGCTTGTAAAGGCCAATTCAGGCGATGTGGCTCTCGCACTTAATCGTCACCCTTTTTAACAGGGTCTTTTCTGAGCTTATTGAACATAAGTACCCATTCTATCTAGACCTTTCTACAATATACAAATGAACTGGAACTGCATCCTCGAGCGCGTTAGTCAAACCGAGTCTACGAATGAAGATTTAATGGCCCGCTGGCGAGCAGGGGAACTCATTGATCCAGTCTCCCGTCTAGCGCGCCATCAAACGAAAGGTAAGGGCAGGGCGGGTAGGCGCTGGTTTGCTAACCCGCAAAGCTCTCTATGCTTCTCCCTGGCCTATCCCTTTGCACGCGATAGTCAAGGTCTTCATGGCTTAAGTTTAGTTTGCGGCTTGGCTGCGATCAAAGGGATTGCAAATAGTTTGCAATTGCCCGAAGAAAAATTGCATAGCCTGGGCGTTGGTCTTAAATGGCCCAATGATCTACTGATTCATGGAAAGAAGCTGGGGGGGCTATTAATTGAAGGCGGCAAACTTGCCTCATCAAGCCCCACTGAAAAAACATGGATGATCATTGGGGTTGGCATCAATCTAGAGCACTCTACTGAGATCGAACAGTCTAGTCAGATCCCAATTGCCGCTCTAGCGCAATGCAACACGAAGCAGGTAAGAATAGAAGCTGATTTAGTTTGGCTCAACTTGCTTGATGCCCTAGGGAACTATTTAGATGTATTTAACCGAGAGGGTTTTGCCCCCTTTCAATCGGAATGGAAAAATTGGGATGCTTATCAAAATCAAGCGGTTGAGATTACCGAGTTTGGTAAGACCCAATACTCTGGGATTGCACTAGGGGTCAGTCAGGAGGGGGCACTTCTATTGGAAGAGCATCCTGGATGCCCTGCAAAAGTAATTTATGCTGGTGATCTATCCCTTAAAAAACGATCATGAGCAATCTTCTTCTCTTTGATATTGGCAACTCTCGACTCAAGTGGTCTTGTGTTGAAAATGATCGTGACCCTAGCGAGCGTCAGAAAAAGGTGTGGGCTTATTCTGGGGCAATTGATACCAAACTTCTAGACTCAGAAGTGCATCGCGCAGAACTTGCACACTATATTAAAAGCACTATCCCACAACCAGAACGGATTGGTATCTGTTGTGTAGCTGCAGAATCCTATTACGAGTCACTACAAAATCTCTTGGCCGACTGGAAAGGAATTCCAACAGACCGTCTACTCGGTAACTCTGAATACCCTCAGTTACGCACCCAATATCAACAAACTCAAACTCTAGGTGCAGACCGTTGGGCGGCCATCATTGCAGCTCGCCAACTATCTAGTGATAACACCTTGATTGTGAGTGCAGGAACCGCAAGCACGATTGACTTTTTGGGAAGCAATGGAATGCACTATGGTGGCTGGATCCTTCCGGGCATTTCATTAATGCGAAATAGCTTGATTGAAAATACCGCAAGGCTAGATATTCCGGACGATGGAATAAAGAGCTCTGGAATCGGCCTTAGCACTTCCAGCGCTATCGAGGAAGGTTGTTTGCTCGCGCAAACTGGGGCATTAATGGGCGCCCTAGAGTTTGCAAAAAATAGAAATCAACCTATATCTCGTATTTGGATTGACGGCGGACATGCAGATACTCTCTTGACGCGACTTCATCAAAACAATATCAAGGCAGAAAAGGTAGAGGGCCTAGTATTGCGTGGTCTTTGGGCTTGGGTCAAAACCAAAAAGTAGTGACGGCGGCCTAAGAGCGTATTTTTCCCAATAGGCTGGTGGTTGAGCGATCGTAAATAAATGGAATGGCGAAGGCTTTACCACCCCATGATTTCACTACCTTTGTTTCCTCGAGCGCTTCAATGGCGTAATCGCCGCCTTTGACATACACATCGGGACGAACTCGTTTAATTAACTCAACGGGGGTCTGTTCTGAAAACAAGATCACTAGATCTACGCTTTCTAAGGCAGCCAGCAAGGCCATTCGATCCCCTTCTGAATTTATCGGTCGGTCATCTCCTTTGCCTAGTAATTTGACCGATGCATCCGAATTCACACCCACTACTAGGCTAGCGCCATGCTCGCGTGCTTGTGCCAAATAACTAGCATGGCCACGATGAAGAATATCAAACACTCCGTTTGTAAATACTAGGGGGTGGCGAAGAGCCAATAGCTTCTGGCTTAGATTACTGGCCTCTGTGGAACAAACCTTTGACTCAAAGGCTGGTGGCTTCAAACTTAGCTGGGTCATTCTGAGATTCTAGATGATCTATCCGAGAACCTGCCAGTAAAATGCCTCGAAACTCAAAAATCCCTCAGCAAACATAAGATTCTAGAAGGCGTTAGACTTTAAGCTTCTCCCCTATCGAAGACGGTTTACCTTATGAAATGGCTTTTTTTTCTTCCTCTGATGGTACTTAATCTAATGCTCAATCCAAGCGATGCCAATGCAAATCCAGCCAGCGCCACCTGCGCTCCAGCACTTTCACATACCTTTTTAAGGCTACAAGATGAGGTACCTCAAAACCTATGCCAATACCAGGGTAAGGTAATTATGGTTGTTAATACAGCTAGTTTTTGTGGATTTACTAGTCAATACGAAGGCCTAGAAAAAGTTTACGCCCGTTATAAAGATAAGGGGTTTGTGATTTTGGGTTTTCCGTCAAATGATTTTGGTCAGCAAGAACCTGGAAGCAATAAAGAGATCGCCGAGTTCTGTAAGAACACCTATGATGTGAAATTTCCAATGTTTGCCAAAAGCTCTGTTAGCGGTAAGGATGCAAATCCACTATTTAAGATGTTGATTAGCAAAACCGGTACAAGTCCAAAATGGAACTTCTATAAATACTTAATTGATCGTAACGGTAATATTGTCGAGTCATACAATAGCTTGTCCAAACCGGATGGCAAATCGATTACATCCGAAATTGAAAAGTTGCTAAAGGGTAAGTCTTCGTGAGTCATCTGAATCAAAACCATTCATCGATGAAGAAGATTGCTGTACTTGGTGCTGGCATTTCTGGGCTGGGTTGTGCCTACTCTTTGCAAAAGAATGCGGACGTTCATGTGACTTTATTTGAAGGCGGCCAACATATTGGCGGACACAGTAATACAGTGGATATTGAGGTACAAACAGCACGCGGCAGGATTCCTTGTAGTGTTGATACCGGCTTCTTAGTATTTAATCGCAAAACCTATCCCCGTCTCACGCGTTTATTTGAAGAACTAAAGGTTCCGCTTGCGCTTTCCGAGATGTCGTTTTCGGTCTCCATTGATCAATCTCTAGAGTGGTCTGGAGATAGTCTCAATACCCTCTTTGGACAACGTCTCAATCTCGCCCGTCCCGCCTTTTGGGGAATGATTAAAGATATTGTGCGCTTTAATCAATTAGCAACGCAATTGGCTTTGCAACAGCAAAACTCTAGTCATGGTGCGGACCCTACAAAATTACAATCGATTGGTTCATTTTTAGATCAGCACGGATTTAAGACGGCATTTCGGGAGTGGTATTTCTTACCCATGATTGGTGCGATTTGGTCTTGCCCTACTACACAAATGCTCGAGTTTCCTATTGAGACCATGATTCGGTTTTGTCACAATCACGGTCTAATCCAAGTTCAAAATAGGCCTCAGTGGCTCACCGTCAAAGGCGGTTCGAAGCAGTACGTTAAACGTATCTTAGACTCCATGCATCCTGATCGTTTTAAGTTAATCAACGAAGCAGTTCTTAAGGTTAATGTACCGAGTCCAAAAGATATTGATCGTCGTGTTGAACTCATCAGCGCCAAGGGCGTTCATTATTTTGATGAGCTTGTCATGGCTTGTCACAGCAATCAAAGTCTAGAGCTTTTGCATGGTATTGATGCGTTTGATCAATCCCTTCTTGAGGCGATTCCTTATCAAGAAAATAAGGCAATCTTGCACCACGATTCCACTGTTCTTCCTAAAACGAGACGCTGCTGGGCTGCCTGGAACTACAAAACCGCAGGGTCACAGCTTGGTGATCATGAGGTGAGTGTGGACTACCTCATTAATAAATTACAACCATTACCTTTTAGTCTTGATGAGCAAGCAATTATTGTGAGTCTTAATCCACTTACCGCACCTAAACCGGAAACGATTTTTGCTGAGATCTCGTATGCGCATCCTCTTTTTAATAGTGCTGCCATAAACGCTCAGAAGAGCTTACCCTTGATTCAGGGTAAATCTGGTATTTGGTATTGTGGGGCATGGACTGGGTATGGCTTTCATGAGGATGGCTTACGATCTGGGGAGCTGGTGGCGGCTGATCTGATTGCCTCACTCCATTCGCCCCTAACAAGACCGCCCTTACAATCAACCAACTAATGCATAAGCCCTTCATTAACTATGGTCAAGTAAAGCACACTCGTTTACGTCCTGCTCAGAATCGCTTTAGTTACGATGTGTTTACTCTCAAGATTCCGATGCGTGAACGCAAGCGTAATCCAGCTCTACTGGAACAGTTTGGTATTGGTGATAATCACTGGGCCTTCTACTCTTTTTATGATAAAGACCATGGCAAGGGTGAGAAGGATAGCTTGGAATGGGTAGAAGATTTGTTTGCCAAAGAAGGTATCCATATCCCTGATGGAGAAATTTGGTTACAAACCTTTCCACGGATCTTGGGTTATGTCTTTAACCCAGTGAGTTTTTGGATCTATACACGTGCAGACCATTCGGTATGTGCAGTTCTAGCAGAAGTTAACAACACATTTGGCGAACGTCACTGCTATTTATTACGAAAAGAAAATGGTGAACCCCTGTATTCTGGAGAAACCCTCATCAGTAAAAAAGAGTTTCATGTTTCTCCTTTTTGCGATGTCTCCGGCGAATATCGCTTTCGCTTTTTATTTTCCAAAGATAGTGAAAGTAAATCAAATTCTGTTTGTCGCATTGAGTTACATCTTGATCAAAAGCCCCTGATTTACACCAGCATTAGTGGTCAAGATCACGTACTCTCGAAGATGGCCCTACGACGTGCCAAATTCCAATACCCCATGATGACTTTTGGGGTTATTGCTCGGATTCATTGGCAAGCGCTCAAACTTTGGCTAAAAGGGGTACCATTTCATTCCAAACCTGATGTTCCAAAGATGGAAATTAGCTCATGATGCGCCCTGGCCAGTCTTTATTAGCGAAGTTGAACTTCTCACGCTCTAATGAGCCTGACGTGGGTGCCGTCATCCCGTTTGCTGCTAGAACGATTGAGCGACTCTTACAGGAGCTCTCCGCTGGCTACCTAACCTTGTATTTCCCAAATGGCGAGAGGAGGGTGTTTGGTAAACCCCAGGATCCCCTCCAGGCTGAAATCCGCTTTCATCGTTGGAGTGCATTTAAAGATATCCTCAGGCATGGTGATATTGGTTTTGCTGAAGGCTATATTCGGGGAGATTGGGATAGCCCAAACCTCGAACAGCTCTTAGACCTAGCAGTTCAAAATCGCAATGTCTTAGAGCAGGCTATCTACGGCAATTGGTTTGGGTCCTTGGTCTATCGGATACGTCACTATTTAAATCGCAACAGCAAAGTGGGTAGTCGTAAAAATATTCACGCCCACTATGATTTGGGTAATGCCTTCTATACCCTGTGGCTAGATCCCAGCATGACCTACTCTAGCGCATGGTTTAATGCACAGGAAAAGTCCCTACTTGAGGATGCTCAAGCTGCTAAATATCAAGCCATCCTCAAATCCTTAGATCTTGCACCAAATAGTGAATTACTGGAGATTGGTTGTGGCTGGGGAGGTTTTATGGAAACAGCAGCACATGCTGGTCACCGTATTACAGGCTTAACACTGTCGACCGAACAGCAAGCGTATGCCTCCAAACGACTTGCGCGACACCGGCCTAACTATCATCAAGTACGAATGCAGGATTATCGAGACTGTAAGGATCAGTTTGATGGGATTGCTTCGATTGAGATGTTCGAGGCCGTCGGTGAGCAGTATTGGCCGAGTTACTTTGAGGCCTTGGCACGTTGCTTAAAACAAGATGGCAAGGCTTGTATACAGACGATTGTGATTAATGAGAATTTATTTGATCGATATCGCAAAAGTACTGACTTTATTCAGCAGTATATTTTTCCTGGGGGTATGCTGCCATCTCGGGAAGCATTCCAACATCATGCCAATAATGCAGGCCTTCAAATTGAGATGGAATTTGCATTTGGTCAGGACTATGCCAAAACTCTGTGCATGTGGTTTGACAACTTCAATCAGAAGATCTCTGAAATCAAAGAACTTGGTTTTGATGAAGCTTTTATACGGTTATGGAATTTTTATCTGCTTTACTGTGCGGCGGGCTTTAAAGAAAAGAATATCGATGTGGTCCAGTTCACCCTCAGCCATCAAAAAAGTAGGGGCGCTCCATGAAACAGGCGTCCATTCCAGACTTCACGGATCAGCGCGTTTGGGTCATTGGCGCCTCAAGTGGTATTGGCGAAGCGTGTGCACGCGCATTATTAAAGCGTGGGGCAAAATTAGCCTTGTCTAGTCGACGTATTGATCGCCTAGAGGCCATTGCGCAATCTGCGGATCCTAATTATTCACTTGTTGTGCCGGTTGATGTCATGGACCCATCATCGATTGCCCACGCCTATCAAACGATTAAGGCGCAATGGGGTGGCATCGATCTATTACTTTTTGTGTCTGGCATCTATATTCCCTTGCGAGCAGATGACTTCAATATGGAAGATGCTCAAAAAACAGTTGATTCCAATATTCTGGGTCCAATGCGGGCTGTAGCTACCGTGCTTCCAGATATGCTTCAAGTAGGGCATGGGCATCTTGCCATTGTGGGCAGCGTTGCAGGCTACAGCGGCTTACCAAAAGCTCTGGCCTATGGGCCCACAAAAGCAGCCATGATTAATTTCTGCGAAACCCTTTTTTATGATCTTCAGCCCAAAGGGATTGGGGTGCATATGATCTCGCCTGGCTTTGTTGCCACCGAGGCTACTGCTAAAAATGACTTTGAGATGCCCGCTCTTATTTCGGCGGAAGAGGCTGCCAATGAGATCTTAGAAGGTATAAGGCGTGGTGAATTTGATATTCACTTTCCTAAACGCTTCTCAGGATTCCTGAAATTTCTCCGAATCCTGCCGTACCCTATATATTTTTGGATCGTACGTAAGTTCGTCAAAATCTAACTTGTCTTGACTTACTTATAACCATCTTTCCGAACTTTGCTTACTAAAAAGTCCATTACATTGACCGCCTTTGCTCTAGTTCCTGCAATCGAAGGTGACGTAATGTATTTACCCTGAACAGCGACCGTCGGCACCCCATCAATACGATAAGAATTGCCCAACTGATTAGCAGCCCTAGCTTTTGATAAGACGGCGAACGAACGATAAGCAGCTAAGAATGCATTTCGATCCACTCCTTGGGCCGCCACCCAATCTGCAATCTCATTTTCATTAAGCAGACGCTTGTTCTCACGATGCATCGCAAACATAATTTTGTCATTCAAAGCATCGCCTTTGCCCATTGACTCCAGTGCATAAAAGAGTTGGCTATGAGGCATTAGCTCCTCTCGAAAGGCGATGGGGACTTTCTTAAATACAACATCTTTATTTTGTCGCTTTATCCAGCCCTTTAGCTCAGGCTCAAACTCATAACAATGCGGGCAGCCGTACCAAAAGAATTCGATAACCTCGACCTTACCCTTGGTATCAATAGGTTGGGTAATCGTTAACACACGATAATCAAATCCCTCTTCTACTTTCACGGGCGCCTGTGCAACGGCCCCGTGCTGTAAACCAAAAAGTATCAAAAAAATGGAGAGGTATTTAAACATATGGATCATGATTTATTAACTCGAATAACGGTCGGTTTAATGCCAATAATGGTTAACTTACTTCTAGTCGGTGCAGTGTCTTCAATGCTAGTAAAAGGACCGATTCGTACTCTCCAAACTGTAACCCCCTCAACAGAACTTTCACTGAGTTGAGTCTGTATACCTTGCATCGCCAAATTAGCCTTTTGAGCATCAGCATCTGCGCGCTGATTAAAGACGCCTGTTTGTACATAAAACTGTGTATCGCCTCTCGCCTCTGGCTTAGGATCAGGGGTCTTACCTGTAGCGATATCAGCAATTGGATCGCGCACCCCAGGCCCAGCATTCTTTCCTTGTAAAGGCTTATTAAGATCGACCTGAGGTGGGGCGACCGAGGTCTCCTCCTCCTCTTCTCTTTCTGCCTTTTGAGGGACGGGTTTCATAAATGATGGTGCGCTTGGCGCACGAACTCCAGGTCTTTCTTGGGGCTGAGATTTTGTTAAATACCAAGCAACTAATAGTGCCAGGCCAACGCCGACCAATAGGCCAATGACCACGCCCATGATGATGCCACCCGATTGCGACGAACGCAGTAAATGAGAATTAGTGCTCTGTGTGGCCGTATTTTGATGTTCGTATGGCTTCATAATCTCTATCTTACCCGCATCAAGATGGAAAAACTAATCACCCCATTACGCTCAATAGATCACATCTTGCTTGGGGCTGAAACCCCTAAGACTTTTAAGCCATTTTCTAAAACCTGACGACAGGCTGATAATAAAGCTAGGCGGGCCAATTTTAGATCAAGCTCATCGACTAAAACACGGTCTGCATTATAAAAAGTATGGAGATCTCCTGCTAAATCCCGCAAATAAAACGCTACGGCATGCGGAGCTAAATCTTGGGCAGCGTTTGCTAAGACCTCTGGATACTCTGCTAAGCGACGTAAGAGATGATCCGCTGCTTTGCTATCCAAAAGATCTAAATTAGCAGCGCTGAGATTATTTTGCTCCCCACCCCACTGCTGCAAAATCGAGCAAATGCGAGCGTGCGCGTATTGCACATAGAAAACGGGATTTTCGTCATTTTGCTGAAGCGCTAAGTTCACATCAAAAACAAATTCTGTATCGGCCTTTCGTGAGATCAAGAAAAACCGAACCGCATCACGTCCACGCTGTAATGCCAGCTCTCGCTCTGTTACTGACATTTGCGCATGAACGCCACCAGACCACTCAATCAAATCTCTGAGGGTTACGTAGGAGCCAGCGCGCTTAGACAGCTTTACTTCTGCACCATCTTTAACGACTGTCACCATCTTATGTAAAACATAATCTGGATATGTGGTTGGAATCGCCCAATGACGTTTCTGAGCTACCCCCTGAATACCAGAGCGAACACGTGCAATCGTACCGTGATGATCGCTACCTTGTACATTGATTACCTTCTCAAAACCACGACTCCATTTATTAATGTGATAAGCAACATCGGGTACAAAATAGGTATAGCTACCATCTGATTTGCGCATGACACGGTCTTTGTCATCACCGTCTAAAGTGGTCTTCAGCCAAAGCGCTCCATCAGCCTCATAGGTTTTGTCAACACTTGCCAGATCCTCAATCACCTTCTGCACACTTCCATCGGAATACAAAGAGGATTCGAGATAAAACTCATCAAAACGAATCCCAAAAGTCTTTAAGTCAATGTCTTGCTCTTTACGTAAATAGGCCACCGCAAATTTTCGGATAGCCTCTAGATCATTCTCGTCTTTTTGCTCTGATTGATACGACTGTGCAATCTCGGCAATATATTCACCGTTATACGCATCTTTAGGCCAATCCGAACTGACGGGACTTAAGCCCTTTAGGCGAGACTGTACCGAAATTGCAAGATTATGAATCTGCACCCCAGCATCGTTGTAATAAAACTCCCGATGCACTTTAATTTCTTGGCTATCCATTAGATTAGCTAAAGCATCACCTAAAGCAGCCTGACGTCCATGCCCGACGTGCAAGGGTCCCGTTGGGTTAGCTGAGACAAACTCAATCATGGCACGAGTCGGCATCGATGCATCTTGCACCCCAGAGCGATCGCGCCGCCCAAATCGATTACGATCATTCAGAATCATTTGTACAACTGCCGACTTTGCATGTTGGCTTAAGCGAAAGTTAATGAAGCCAGGGCCAGCGATATCCGAACTGGAGATTAAGTTTTGATATTCTGGACTTGACTCCAAACGAGCCACAATCAGCTGCGCTAATTCACGTGGATTTGCTTTCCATGCTTTGGCAATCTGTAATGCGATATTACATGCCACATCACCATGATCTACTGCTTTTGGTCTCTCCAGGTGAGGGATCGGAAATTCTCCGGCGGCAAGGCCACGTTCTTGCGCAATGGCATTTAATGCATTGGCAAGTAGGTGTACGAGTTGGTTTTTTTGAACTAACAACATAGAGATGAGAGTTTATCAGTGATGGTATGCTGAGGCTATGATTCATCAATTTCGATCTAAGAATTGCGCTCCGGTCATCATGCTAGATGATCTCACTGAACGGATCTTTGCAGTGATGCAACGCCCTTATGAAGAAAAAGGAATTCTGTTGCCAGAGCAAATTCCTACTTTCATTGAGCGACTCGACCAAGCCATTCAATTAGAACGAACTGCTCAGCCAAAAAATACTGATCCATCTGAAAAGTCTGAAGGCCTAAAAAAGGACCCCCTGGGTCGACGTGCGTTTCCATTTATAGAACTCCTCAAACAAGCTCAAAAGAATAATGAACCGGTTGTTTGGGGAGTTAATTAGTCGAGAAGGCTTGCTAAAGAGCGTCTTACCTCTTCAGGGGACTGCCCTGCTCGCCTCGCAAAGTCACCTACCTGATCGGAGGCAACTTTGCCCACATTGAAATACATGGCATTAGGATTGGCAATATAAAAGCCACTCACGCTTGACGCAGGATTCATTGCTAGAGATTCGGTGAGGGTCATCCCAATCTCATCAGCTTTCATTGCATGAAACATGGCAAACTTAACTTGATGGTCTGGGCAGGCTGGGTAACCAGGTGCTGGCCGAATTCCTTGATATTTCTCATCAATGAGTTCTTCGGTAGTCAACTGCTCGCCAGGAGCGTAGCCCCATAAATCTGTTCGAACACGCCAATGCATTAACTCTGCAAAAGCCTCTGCTAAACGATCTGCTAATGCTTTGAGCATGATCGCACTGTAATCATCGTGCTTCGCCAAGAACTGCGCCACCTTTTCTTCGACTCCGTGGCCGGTAGTCAGGGCAAAGCAGCCAACATAATCTTCAATACCACTTGCTTGATTAGCTACGTAATCCGCCAAACACCGGTTAGGGCGCTTTACTCCATCCACTACAGGTCGCTCTGACTGTTGACGCAGATTGTGCCAAATCAAAAATGGTTTACTGCGACTCTCATCGGGATATAGCAAGATATCGTCACCCTGACTATTCGCAGGGAATAAGCCAACAATTGCATCTGCTTGCAACCACTGCCCTTTAATTAATTTCTCTAACATTGCTTGAGCATCGGCATAAACTTTACGGGCTTCATCACCAACAATTTCGTCATCTAGAATTGCCGGAAACTTGCCAGCCAAATCCCAAGTCTGAAAGAAAGGAGTCCAATCAATAAACTTCGCAATTTCTGCCAAAGAAAAGTTTTTAAATACACGCCTACCAATAAATTTAGGCTTGCTGGGCTTATAGGTACCCCAGTCCAATTGCTCATAATTATCTCTAGCAGCTTGTAGGCTAACTAGTGGAACACTTTTACGATTGGCATGCTGATGCCGAATCCGCTCGTAATCAGCAAGCATCTCATCAATAAATTTCTTTGCGCCCTCATCCGATAACAAATTCGAAGCCACCGATACAGAGCGAGAGGCATCTGGTACATAAACAACTGGACCGTCATAGTGCGGTGCAATCTTTACTGCCGTGTGAACTCGCGAAGTGGTCGCACCACCAATTAATAAGGGAATTTTTTTCTGTCGGAAATAATCATCGCGTTGCATTTCTTGAGCAACATAGGTCATTTCTTCTAAAGAGGGCGTAATCAAACCAGAGAGGCCGACAATATCAGCCTTTTCATCTTTTGCTTTTTTCAATATCTGATCACATGGAACCATCACACCCATATTTACTACTTCAAAATTATTGCATTGCAAAACGACAGTAACAATGTTCTTACCAATATCATGCACATCGCCCTTTACGGTCGCAATCACAATCTTGCCTTTAGCTTTACTCTCGCCACCAGCGGCAACCAATTGCTTCTTTTCTTCCTCAATGTAGGGAATTAAATGGGCAACTGCTTGCTTCATAACCCGCGCACTTTTAACAACCTGTGGCAAAAACATTTTTCCAGCGCCAAAAAGGTCGCCAACTACATTCATGCCATCCATCAGAGGGCCTTCAATCACCTCGATTGGCCGCCCCCCTCTACCCATAATCTCAGCGCGTAATTCCTCGGTATCATCCACGATAAAATTGGTTACACCATGCACTAAGGCATGGGTTAAACGCTCCCGAACAGGCTCTTCACGCCACACTAAATTCTCTTCCTGCTTAATGCCGCCGCCTTTGTATTGATCGGCTATAGCCAACAAACGCTCGGTGGGACTTTGCCCATCTTTTTCTTTAAAGCGATTCAGCACCACGTCTTCCACGCGTTCGCGCAACTCAGGATCTAAATCGGCATAGACTCCCAATTGACCTGCATTAACGATGCCCATATCCATGCCAGCTGAAATGGCGTGATACAAAAACACCGTATGGATTGCTTCACGTACGCGATCATTTCCTCTAAACGAAAAGCTCACATTCGAGACGCCACCACTAATCTTTGCGCCTGGTAAATTTTCTTTAATCCAGCGGGTTGCATTAATGAAGTCGACTGCATAATTATCGTGCTCTTCAATACCCGTAGCGATTGCAAAAATATTTGGATCAAAAATAATATCTTCTGCAGGGAAATCTAATTCCTTGACTAAAATGTTATATGAACGCTGACAAATTTCTGTCTTACGCTGATACGTATCGGCTTGACCTTTTTCATCAAAAGCCATGACAACAGTCGCGGCACCATAGCGCTTAATTAATTTAGCCTGGTGCTTAAATTGCTCCTCACCCTCTTTTAAAGAGATAGAGTTAACAATGGGTTTGCCTTGGATACACTTGAGCCCCGCTTCAATCACCGTCCACTTCGAAGAATCAACCATGATGGGGACGCGTGCAATGTCAGGTTCAGATGCAATCAAGTTCAGAAAGCGCACCATCGCCGCCTCTGAATCCAACATGGCTTCATCCATATTGATATCAATCATCTGTGCACCACTCTCGACCTGCTGTCTAGCAACGGCTAATGCTTCATCAAACTGATTATTCAGAATCATGCGTGAGAACGCTTTTGAGCCTGTGACATTGGTACGCTCACCAATATTGACAAAGCCAATTTGGGGAGAGATGTTGCAGGGCTCAAGGCCGGATAAGCGCATTGGAATAACGGGTAATTGACTCATATTTCCGCTGTCGCCTCCGAATAGAAGGGGCGAGGCTGACGCTTTGTCATTGCTTGTGCAATCGCTCGAATATGCTCCGGGGTAGTGCCGCAGCAACCACCAACTAGATTAACCAAGTGATCGCGGGCAAATTCATCGATTAGAGTCGAGGTTACCTCTGGGGTCTCATCAAAACCGGTATCACTCATCGGATTGGGCAAACCTGCATTGGGATAACATGAAATAGCAACATCACAAACACGTGCTAGCTCCGCAATGTAGGGTCGCATTAAGGCGGCTCCAAGTGCGCAGTTCAAACCAAAAGTGAGCGGCTTGATATGTCGCAAGCTATTCCAAAATGCTTCAACTGTTTGTCCGGAAAGAATTCTGCCCGAAGCATCTGTAACGGTTCCAGAAATCATCACTGGAAGGCGCTCTCCCGAGTCCTCAAAAAACTCATCGAGTGCAAAAAGGGCTGCTTTTGCATTGAGGGTATCAAAAATTGTTTCTACTAAAAAAAGGTCTGAGCCGCCTTCAAATAATGCTTCTGCCTGTTCGCGATAGGCTTTACGTAAAGCATCAAAATGCACATTGCGGGCGCCTGGATCATTCACATCCGGAGAGATACTTGCTGTCTTAGGTGTTGGTCCGATCGCACCGGCTACAAAACGAGGTTTATCCGGGGTGCTAAATTGATCGCATGCTGCACGAGCTAACTTAGCCGCTGCAAGATTCATCTCACGAGCAAGCTCCGGCATTTTGTAGTCTTCCTGCGCTATCGAGGTAGCGCCAAAGGTGTTGGTCTCAATAATGTCTGCACCAGCGGCTAGATACTCATCGTGGATCTGTCGAATGGCTTCAGGTTGCGTTAAGACCAAGAGCTCATTATTTCCTTTTAAATCGATTGGATGATTGGCAAAGCGCTGGCTATGTTTTAAGCCTCGATAATCCGCTTCGCTAAACTTTTTCTGCTGAATCATGGTGCCCATCGCGCCATCCAGAATCAAAATGCGCTGCCTTAGGAGCGAAGGCAAGGCTGCCCCTCGGGTATAGGGCTTCCCCGACTTGGATTGCTTAGTTTGGGTTTGCATTACTGCAGAAGTGGTATTAATCTTCATCAACCCGTTATTTTATCGATAATGTGACTATTTAGCCTGTTAGGAGAATTTATGTTTAGCGCTATCCCGGATTTCAATCAAAGCCTAGAGATGTTCAAAACCATGTGGGATCAAAATAATACGGCGAATGCAGGCTCCCCTTTTATGCCCGGCATGAGCTCGGGCATGTCTAGCTTTAATGGTGGTATGCCTACTTTTGATATTGAAGAACTGGATAAGCGCATTAAAGACCTCAAAAGTGTGGAGTCTTGGCTTTCCCTCAACCTGAATATTCTGAAATCCACCATACAAACCTTGGAGGTTCAAAGAGCGACCCTCTTAGCAATCAAATCCTTTGGGGATGCCATGGCAAACCCGCCAAGCTCTAGCTCTGAGGCTAAGACAAGCTCTACAAAGGCGAAGCCGCGCAAAAGCGCCAAATCCCGTCCTCGCAAAGCGAGCGCCGCAGCTTCTTCTGATGCCACAGATAATTCAGGTGGGCAATAGCTTCTCCCATCGCAAAACTAAGTTGGTGATTATCAAGCTTTCGTCGAAATAGAACAGGAATAATCTCAAAGGCATGTTTAGGGGTTTGGCAAGCCTCAAGGGTTTCGGATAAACGGGCGCGATGATGCTCATGCAACTGCTCAATCCGAGTATGTAGGCCCCTAAAGGGCTTTCCATGTGATGGCAGCACGAAGGTGTCTAGCGGTAAAGATAGCCACTGCTCTAATGAGCGAAGATATAAACCCAAGGGGTCAGCATCAGGATCGGCATCATACACACTGACATTCGTTGAGATCCGAGGCAACACCATGTCCCCAGAAATAAAAATATTGAGTTTTGTGCAATAAAGAGTGACGTGCTCAGGAGCATGACCATAGCCCATGGATACCTTCCATCGATGATCTCCAATTTGGACCTCATCGCCCTCCATGATGCGGCGATAACGACGCGGCACCTGTGGCACTAGCCGACTGTAGTAATCAGAACGGCTTCGAATGCGCTCCAGGTCTTCGGTACCTACTAAACCATGACGAGCGTAATGATCTGCTGCACCACCACTGCCGCTACTGGCGCCGACAGCAACTCCGCCCTCCTTACTACTTAACCACTGTGCCATGAGAAAGTCACTCATGGAAACCCATAGTGGGGCCTTCCAGCGCTCACATAAAAAATGTGCAAGGCCAATGTGGTCTGGATGCATATGAGTAACCAAGACACGCAAAATCGGCAATCCGTGTAGATGTTTTGCAAAAATAGACTCCCAATGAGTTTTAGTCTCGTCATTGGTAATCCCACAATCAATCACTGTCCAGCCATCTTGATCGGCAATTCGGTCTTTTAACAACCATAAGTTGATGTGATCAAGAGCAAAGGGTAAAGGCATCCGGATCCAATAGATCCCTGGGGCAATCTCCATGGTGTGGCCTGCTTCCACTAGGGTCTCCCCATATGGATAAATCAGCGGACTTGCAGGCTGAGAGAGTGGGTTGGTTTGGGTCATTTGAGTCCAGTTTAAATGCTAGATACACTCTTATTATGAACAATCCCTTTCCAAAACTATTATCCTCGCAGGTGGCCTTTGATATGGCACAGACCCTGTTAATGGGTTTTCAGCGGCACTACAGTATTTTTAGGGAAGCTGGTAAGTCCGCAAAGGAGTCCTTTGAGAAACAAGATTGGCACAACATCCGTCAACTATTACGCGACCGAATCACCTTTTATGATCAGCGCGTCATTGAGACGGCCCAAGCGCTTGAAGAGGAGTTTGATGCCCATGCAATTTCAGATGAGATCTGGCAACAAGTTAAGCTTCATTACATTGGACTACTGTCTAACTTACATCAGCCAGAGCTTGCTGAGACCTTTTTTAATTCGGTAACCACTCGCATCTTAGCGAGCCGGTATTTTAATAATAAGTTTATCTTCATACGCCCTACCATCTCCACTGAATATCTTGAGAATGATGAAGCGCCAAGTAAACCATCGTATCGAGCCTACTATCCTGGTGATATTAGTGGGCTTAGGGCAGTCACGCGCAACTTACTGACGAGTTTTGAGTTACAAAATCCCTTTGAGAATCTAGAGCGTGATCTCACTCTCACGACTGAGTTAATTGAAAACTCATTAGCTGATACCAATAGCTCGACCGATTTTCAAATTCATGCTCTCAGTACTTTATTTTTTAGAAATAAAACGGCTTATATTATGGGTCGCATTATTAATGGGGAGAAAATATTCCCTCTTGTTATAGCTTTGATGCATAACCCGAAAGGCCAACTTGTTATTGATGGGGTCTTACTTACTGAAGTACATTTGCGTCTGATATTTAGTTTTACACACAGCTACTTTTTAGTTGATATGGAGGTGCCATCAGCTTATGTCACATTTATGCGTAGCCTCTTACCTCACAAGCCACGCGCAGAAATTTACAATATGGTGGGCTTACAAAAACATGGCAAGAACTTGTTTTATAGAGACTTTCAACATCACTTGATGCACTCTACCGATAGGTTTCGGATCGCCCCTGGAATTCGGGGATTAGTTATGCTGGTATTTGACTTACCTAGCTATCCCTATGTATTTAAGCTAATTAAAGATTATTTCCCACCGCCCAAGGAAACGAGCCGTGAACAAATTATGGCGAAATATCAATTAGTGAAACAGCATGACCGTGTAGGGCGCATGGCCGACTCATTAGAGTTTTCTAATGTAGCATTCCCTTTAGAGCGCTTCACGCCTGAGCTACTTTCTGAAATACAAGAGCAGTGCTCCTCCTTATTAGAACTTAGTATCAATCCCACTGGAGAAAAAGAGCTCATCATCAAGCACCTTTATATTGAAAGACGGATGACCCCGCTCAATATCCGTCTGCAAGAGGGCTCTCCAAGCGAAGTAGAGGACGGGGTAATTCAGTACGGAGAAGCGATTAAGAACTTAATTGCTGCAAATATTTTCCCTGGGGACTTACTCTATAAAAATTTTGGTGTAACGCGCTATGGTCGTGTTGCTTTTTATGATTACGATGAAATTGAGTACCTAACTGATTGTGAGGTACGTCACGTCCCGGCACCACGCAATGAAGACGATGAAATGGCAAGTGAGCCTTGGTATCGCATTGGGCCTAAAGATATCTTCCCTGAAACTTATAAAACCTTTTTACTAGGAAATGATCGTATTAAACAACTACTGCTGAAGCATCATGCTGATTTATTTGATCCAGCAATGTGGCAAAGCTATAAAGATCGCTTACTTTCTGGAGAGATTCCAGATTTTATTGAGTACGATCACTCTCTTCGTCTAAAAAATATCTTTCCCCAAAAATTTTCTTAAACTTTGTGATCAGTGGGCTCACTAGTGACATAGGTGTATTTAACGATTTACATCCACAATTACGCGACCACGGATCTTACCGTCAATCAAATCACTGCTAGCCTGAATGGCTTCTTCTAAGGAAATCTCTTTAGCAATCTCCAGTAGTTGTTGCGGTTTGCAAAGTTTTGCTAACTGGTTCCAGGCTTCTATCCGCACTGCCTTTGCTTGTGTGACGCTGTTAATGCCATACAGGGTGATACCGCGTAATATAAATGGGGCAACGCTTGCCGGGAAATCCATCCCTTGAGCCAGACCACATGCTGCTACTGCGCCATTCGCTTTGGTTGCGGCACAAGCATTAGCCAAGGTATGACTTCCCACTGAGTCGACCACGGCAGCCCAGCGCTCTTTTGCCAAGGGTTTGCCAGGCTGAGAAAGGCTGGCGCGCTCAATTACCTCACTGGCGCCCAAAGACTTTAAATAATCCGTCTCTTCTGGACGACCGCTACTCGCTACCACGGTATACCCCAACTCATGCAATAAGCTAATTGCAAAACTGCCTACTCCCCCGGCTGCACCGGTTACTAATATCTCCCCATCGCCCACTCGAACACCATGCTTTTGGAGCGCCATAATGCACAACATAGCGGTATACCCAGCGGTCCCAATGGCCAATGATTGCTTTGCTGTCAATGCTTTAGGAAGGGGTATTAGCCATTCAGATTTAAGTCGCGCCTGCTGTGCTAATCCGCCCCAATGAGACTCGCCCACTCCCCAACCATTTAATAAAACTAGATCGCCCGGCTTAAACTCCGAGCTGCTGCTCTCAATCACTTCTCCTGTAAGATCAATTCCTGGAATCATAGGAAAGCTCCGCACAATCGGACTCTTACCGGTAATGGCCAAACCGTCTTTGTAATTTAGAGTGGAGTAATGCACCTTGATGCGAACATCTCCTTCTGGCAAAGCGCTTTCATCTAAATTACTCAATTGAGCACGGTAACCCTGCTCATCTTTATTTATTAAAATGGCTCTAAACATTTTTTTCCTAAATGAGTAAATGAATGGGATAACTAAATCAACTTTTGCAAAAGCGTTTATCCTACTACTTCAGAGTTCATTATGAGGCTTTTACATGAAACGTATTGTATTCATCCTGCTAGCAGCACCTCTTTTTCTAAGCGCATGCGCCTCTTCAGAGCTGAAGATGTCTTTGGGTAATATGCGCCTGATTAATTCTAGTGCTGAGCCCCAACAAGTCATGGATTTTGCTAATAAAATTTGTAAGGATGATTTTTATATTGGAGCGAGTTTCATATCAAAAGCTGGCAAAGACTATCGCTTTAAGTGTGTGAAAGCCGAAGAAAATGAACTGCTTATCCCTATTCCTGGTCTAAAACCCTCAAACTCTAAATAAAAGTAGAAGTCATTGCAAAATCAATTTTCTGCCCAGGAACTCAGACGAGCTTTTTCTTGCTTTGCCACCGGTGTCACGGTCATTACCGGCTTAAATGAAGATGCACAACCAGTTGGAATCACAATAAGCTCATTTAACACGGTATCGCTCAACCCCCCATTGGTACTTTGGAGCATTGGCAGTCAATCGGACTTATGCAATTGTTTCCGTATTGGGCAGAAGCAACTAATTCATGTCCTAGATATTAATCAGAAAGAGTTGGCTCTTGTCTTTGCAAAACAACTTAATAAAAATAGTATTCAAATGGAACACCGGATTGAACCAAGCGGTTTAATGCGTCTTGCTAATTGTTTGGCTTATTTTGAATGCGAGACTGTTGCTGTTCATGAAGGCGGCGATCATCATATTATCGTGGCGCGTGTTTTGAGTATCGAGCAAGATTCAGATCGCCATCCACTTTTGTTTGCACAAAGCCAATTTAATCAACTTGCTCTTGATCCAGAAGGTAGTATCAAATGATGACACTTTGGGGTAGAAAATCGTCGATTAATGTCCAAAAAGTACTTTGGGTACTCGCGGAACTTGGCTTGGACGAGGGATCTGACTTTAAACAAATTGATGCGGGTCTACATTTTGGTATCAATAAGACCCCGGATTATTTAAAACTAAATCCCAATGGCCTGGTCCCAACCCTAGAAGATGGAGCTCTTGTTCTGTGGGAATCCAATACCATCATGCGCTATCTTGCTAAAAAGTATGACTCCAATAATGCCTTCCCAGATGATCTTGCAAGCCAAGCCTCTTCTGAGAAATGGATGGATTGGCAAATTAGTACTCTATGGCCATCATTGCGCGTTCCATTTCTTGGCCTTACTCGTGTCCCCGAGGAAGAACGTGATTACACTGCCATCAAAAATGCTTTCCAAGAATCTAATCGACTTTTGGGTATTTTTGATGGCGTCCTTGCCAATCAAGCTTTTTGCTCGGGCTCCAAATTTAATCTGGGTGATATTACTATTGCACTATGCGTTAAGCGCTGGATCATGCTGGCAGATCAGTACCCTGATAAAACAGGTCCGCGGACAGAGCTGATACACATCAAGCGCTGGTACGAAATGATTTGTACGAACACTCATTTTACAAAAGCGATTCAATAGCGATTAAGCTTGCTTAAATTTCTTTTGCTGATGATCGGCGCCGATATACAAATACATGGCTGGTACAACAAATAAAGTAAATAGAGTACCAATCGCAAGCCCAGTAAAAATCACTATCCCCATCGATTGACGTCCGGCTGCGCCAGCCCCTGATGCAATCACCAAGGGAACCACGCCAAGCACCATGGCAGCGGTGGTCATCAAAATAGGGCGCAAGCGTACGCTACTTGCCTCAATAATTGCCTCAAGCTTGCTACGTCCAGCCTCTTGTAATTCGTTTGCGAACTCAACTATCAAAATACCGTGCTTACTAATTAAGCCCATGAGAGTTACTAGGCCTACTTGGGTATATACGTTTAAGGTTGTAAAGCCCAAATTAATAAAGATCAGCGCTCCAAATAAGGCAAGTGGTACAGAAACCAAAATAACCAAGGGGTCTCTGAAGCTCTCGAACTGCGCAGCTAGAACTAAAAACACAATTAACACGGCAAAGACCATAGTGACCAAAAAGCCGCCAGATTCTGCCTTGAACTGTCGCGAAGGTCCAGCGTAGTCAACCGAGTAGCCCGAAGGGGCTGCTTCTTTAATCGATTTTTCTAGGAAACTTAATACTTCCTCTTGCGACACAAATGGCGTACTAACACCGCTAATAGTCGCAGAGTTGAGTTGCTGAAACCGATTGATTGACTGTGGCACAACTCGGCTTTCGATACTTGCAATTGTTCTTGCTTGAACCATCGCTCCACTTGGTGTCTTAATGTAGTAATCTAATATTTGATCGGGATTTAATCGATCGGTTTGTTTAACCTGCGGGATCACCCGATACGAACGACCTGCTACCGAAAAGTAATTCACAAACCCACCGCCCAATGCAGCGGATAGCGCATTACCGACATCTCTTTGGGTCATCCCTAAGGCAGCTACTTTCTCGCGATCAATTTGCAAGACATCTTGTGGCTTATCAATCTTCAAATCAGAGTCCACAAAGAAGAACATGCCGCTTTGCCTTGCCTTATCTAAGACCTGCTGTGATACCTCATTTAAATTGGTATAGGGCTCGGTGGTATTAATCACTACCTGGACCGGAAATCCCTGCGCACCCGGTAATGCTGGGAACTGAAACGCTGCCACCCGTGTTCCAGCAATACTGCTCCACTTATTTTGCAAGTCTTCTTGAAACTTGGTCGCGCTGCGGCTGCGCTCACCCCAGTCTTTCATGATCACGCCGCCGAAGCTAGATGTTGGGCTCGTAATCTGGAACATCTGCTTATACTCAGGTTCATTACTTGCAATCTGAAATATTTGATCAGCATAGCCTTGCATCTGGTTCACCGTTGAATTTGGTGGTCCAATCGCTGACATCAAAACAATCCCTTGATCTTCCGTTGGAGCTAACTCTGCACGGGCGGTTGCATAGAGATAAACTACGCCCCCTAAAAGCAAAGCGCCCATCACAATAATGACCTGCCAGGTTGATAAAAGGTCACGAAGTGTTTCTTGATATGAGTGGCGCACTCGCTCGAATACCGCATCAATCTTTTTCACGAAAGGCGACATTTCTTCTTCCTGCGAGAAGATTTGTGAACACATCATGGGCGAAAGGGTCAACGCTACTACGCCAGATACTGCCACTGCTCCTGCCAAGGTAAAAGCAAATTCAGTGAAGAGTGCGCCAGTTAAGCCTCCCTGAAAACCGATGGGGATATAAACTGCAATCAACACAACCGTCATCGCTAAAATAGGATTACCTAATTCTCGGGCTGCAATTAGAGAAGCCTCGAGAGGTGATTTACCCTCCTTCATGTGGCGATCAACGTTCTCAACCACAATAATTGCATCATCTACCACTAATCCAATAGCTAGCACTAAGGCAAGCAAGGTGAGTAAATTAATTGAGTAGCCAAGTGCCTGCATCATAAAAAAAGTGCCAATCAAAGAGAGGGGCATCGCTAGCACCGGGACTGCTACCGCTCGATAGCTACCCAAAAATAGATAAATCACAACGGTCACAATAATTAATGCCTCTAGAAGAGTTTTGACAACCTCTTCGATCGATGTATTAATAAAGTCAGTAGAGTCAAATACGATTTTGGCATTTAAACCAGAAGGAAGTTGCCTTTGAATATCAGGGAATGTGTTTCGAATGCGCTTTGCTACATCAAGCAAATTAGCATCAGGCGCTACCTTAATGCCAATAAACACAGATTGTTTGCCATTAAAGGCAACATTATTGTTGTAATCTTCTGAGCCTAGAGTTACGGTTGCAACTTGCTCAAGATAAACAATATCAGCACCATTTCGCTTAATGACCAATTTCCGAAATTCATCGAGCGAATGCAAGTCAGTGCTAGCGACCAAGTCAACCGATACCATTTGCCCCTTGGTGCTGCCTACAGGTGATAAATAATTATTAGCAGCAAGTGCTGCATATACCTCGTCTGGAGAAACCCCTAATCCCGCCATCCGATCGCGATCTAGCCATGCCCGTAAAGCAAATTTACGCCCCCCTAGGATCTCCGCATTTTGTACACCGCTAATAGAGTCGAGCTTTGGCTTGACGACCCGCAATAAATAATCGGTAATGCTATTGTTGGCAATCTCATCACTATAAAAGCCCATATACATAGCGGCTGTTGATTGGCCAATTTGCACCGTTAAGATCGGCTGCTGAGCTTGCGGTGGTAGTTGATTGCGAACTGAACTAATTTGCGTATTAATTTGTGTCAACGCTTTGTTTGCGTCATAGTTCAAGCGCAAGGTAGCAGAAATGGTTGATACCCCGCCAATACTGATTGATGACAAATAATCGATGCCCTGAGCTTGGGCAATGGCGCCTTCTAATGGCTGAGTAATAAAGCCAGCGATGGTTTCTGGGTCAGCACCAAAATAAGCTGTCGTAATCGTTACAACTGCATTTTGGGTTTGGGGGTACTGATTAACGGGTAAGGATCCAACAGCTTTTAAGCCCAACAATAAGATTAAGAGACTAACTACGATTGACAACACTGGCCGACGAATAAAAATATCCGTCCATTGATGACGCGTAAAGTCCTGACTCATTGCTCTTGTGGTTTAGGATTGGGCGAGTTAGCCGGCAAGACGTTATTATTTACAATGAGTGGGGTACCATTTTTTAGCTTTAATTGGCCGCTCGTGATCACAGTCATGCCTGGTTCTAGGCCTTTCATAATTGCGACTTGATCACCACGCTTGAGCCCTGGTGTCACAAATACTTGCTGCGCCTCCATAATGGGATTGCCTTTTTTATCCTTACGATTAGTTTTAACAGCAATAAAAACCGTGCTTCCGTATGGGTTGTAGGTCACAGCGGTTTGTGGCAAGGTTAGAAGCTCAAGCTTATCGCCTAAATTAATGTTTACATTAGCAAACATCCCAGGTAATAACTTTTTATCTGGATTGCTAATCTGCGCTTCAATCTGAATATTGCGTGTATTGAGATCAACTTTAGGACTAACCGCAGTGATCTTGCCAGAAAACACAGCATCTTTAAATGCATCCGTTTGTAAGTCGATTGTTTGTCCAGCTTTAATAGTTCCTGCTGAGCTTTGCGGTAAAGTAAAGTCAACGTAGATTGGGTCAATAGTTTGCAGGGTCAGTAGCTTATCCCCTGGATTAACATATTGACCTGGATTAATCGTCACAATACCAACACGACCACTAAATGGAGCCTTTAAATTCTTTTTGGCTACTAATGCAGTTTGCTGATCTACCTGAGCGCGCTTGGCTTTCATATCTGCCGTGCTGGTGTCGTAGGCATTTTTACTAATTGCCTGAATCGCTAACTGAGCCTTATCGCGCTCATTAATGACCTTGGCAAGATCAGCCATTGCCTTCATCGCCTCTAGTTGTGCAAGATCCGCTGCGTCATTCAGCTTAATAAGAAGATCGCCCTCCTTAACATCTAAGCCTGACTTGATTGGAACATTTAATACCAGGCCGCCAATTTCAGTGCTTAAATCAACACCCCGAAAAGCGCGGACGTTTCCAACACTAGTCATCTTGGGCTGCCATTCCTGCTTTTCAATAACCATCGTTGTGACGCTAGCTGGGGGTAACCCCAAACCAGACATAAAGTAATTGAACATCAAGGTTTTTAATTGATTAAATCCCACGACCAAGCCAAGGAGCACAAAGACTGAAACAAGCATCACAATCATGCGGCGCTTTAATGTTGGCATCTGCATCAGGGCAGCGTATGTCTTTGTATTTCTAAACCGCTCTCGTGGCCGAGTTGCGTTAGCTATCTTTTTAAGCTGTAGCAAAACAAAGTCGAGATTCTGTTTACTCAAGACTTTATTTTTTATCCAAGCGATGATGGTGTGTATTGCATTCATTGGCGCATCTCTTGCTGACTAGATCCTTGATTATGGAGGTCTTCTTTCTTCTGCGCCTGATAAGCAGGGCCAGTGCGATTCCACCAACCTCCACCGAGGGCCACAAATAAAGCTGCGGTGTTCGCAAATCGATTGGCTTGTGCATCAATCAAACGAAACTTGGTTTGCTGATATTGCCTTTGAGCGATTAACACAGCCAAATAACTTCCTGTACCCAATTTATATTGTTGCTCTAGTAAATTTAGATACTCTAAGGCATTCCGCTCAGCTTCGGATGCCGCTCTTAGGGCAAGGGCATCGCTTTCTAATGCTTGTAATGCATTGGCCACTTCCTGAAAGGCGCTCAGGACGGTTGCCTGATACTGAAAGACGGCAGCTTCGTTAGTGGCAATTGCCCCTCTACGCTGAGCAAGTAATGCGCCTCCTTGAAACAAAGGCTGAAAGACTCCACCGGCAACTGACCAAATTGCGGCATTGGGCCCAAATAGAGCACCAGTCGTTAATGCCTGTGAACCTGTGGCGCCACTGAGGGTAATTTGTGGCAACAAATTAGCAGTTGCGACACCAACTAAGGCATTAGTAGATTTAATATAGGCTTCTGCAGCCCTTATATCAGGGCGTTGGCGGACCAAATCCGATGGTACGGATAGGGGAATTTTCTCGGGTAGATTTAATTTATTTAAATCAAATTTAGCCAGCACGCCGTTACCCGGAAACTCACCTACCAGTACCGATAACTGATTACGAGTAAAAGACAAGTTTTTATTCAGATTGAGCAAATCAATTTGTGAACTAGCTGCTAGAGAAACTTGTGAAGTGAGATCAACCCGCGATGCAGTTCCGATCTCGAGTTGTTTTGCAATAATATCCGCCAGATTTTTCTGTGCTTCGTAGATCTCTAGATTGGATTCATACTGGGCGCGTAATGCAGCTTCACGAATCGCTGTTGTCACTATATTAGCTGTCAGATTTAAATAGGCTCCCTCGAGCTGAAATCCAGAAATCTCTGCCTGCGCTTCTGCACTTTGAACTGCACGACGTGCGCCACCAAATACATCAAGGTTATAGTTCACAGAAACCGAGGTGTTGTAAATGTTATAAATACTGGGACTTCCAGAGCCC
>Ga0209033_1000221_pt1 | contig 31842 bp, 42 predicted proteins | sample LauGreFa1BDMLBDN_2_FD_188218 | JGI IMG/M metagenome (GOLD analysis project Ga0209033, IMG submission 188218) | Freshwater lake microbial communities from Lake Michigan, USA - Fa13.BD.MLB.DN (SPAdes) (version 2) | ecosystem: Environmental > Aquatic > Freshwater > Lake | place: Lake Michigan, USA...
GTGCGCACATTGATGAGAATTTGTGGGTAGGTCTCCATAATTGTCACCGCTTCGTCGAGCGATTCTTTAGAGCGCACCAAGTACTCACACAAAACAAGTGCAGCAAGTAAGCCATCGCCCGTTGTTGCGTGAGCACGATGCACGATGTGACCACTCTGCTCTCCACCCAACACAAAGTCATACTCATCAAGCGCCACTAAAACATTGCGGTCACCTACTGGTGTTACCACTACGTCCACATCATGATTTCTCATTGCGTGATGGAAACCAAGATTCGACATGACCGTTACAGCAACACCCTTGTTACGCAACAATCCGCGTGACGAAAGATCGAGTGCAGCGATTGCCATGAGATAGTCGCCATCAATCACTCGGCCAGTTGCAGTGACGGCCATGAGTCGGTCGCCGTCACCATCGAATGCAATGCCAAGATCTGCTCGAGTCGCAATGACATGCTGCGCTAACGCCTGCGGAGATGTTGCACCGCATTGTTCATTGATATTGCGACCATTTGGCGATGCATTGATAACTTCTACGCTTGCTCCAGCTACATGGAATACTTCAGCAGCAACTGATGACATTGCACCGTGCGCACAGTCCAACACAACAGATAAGCCTGCTAACGAACCACCGATGACATTGAATCGGTGCGTTGCATATTCAGCGACAACGTGTGAAGCGTCATGAACAGTGCCGAGAGCAACAGGCGCTGGCTCTGCTGTAAGCGCATGCCATACGCGCTCAATCTCAATTTGTTCAGCGTCGTCTAATTTGACGCCGCCAGATGCAAACACTTTGATGCCGTTATCAGCCCACGGGTTATGCGATGCAGTGATTGCAATCCCCACCCAACCATTGCGCTCAGACGCAAAAGCAACAGCCGGCGTTGGTGCAACGCCTAAAAGATAGACAGGTACGCCTTCTGCTGCACAACCATCAATGATTGCTTTCTCTAATGCAGGGCCACTTTCCCGTGTATCGCGGCCAATAACCACCGCTACAGGCTGAAGGACACGTGATGTTGCACGCGCAAGGTCACGAGCTAGTTCAGGAGTGAGTTCATCGATGGCAACGCCACGGACACCATCTGTTCCGAAGTGCAACATGCAGTGGTCTTTTCAATAACGCGCGCAAAGCCCGCGTAACGAAATTATCGCTTGGTGAACTGAGGCGCCTTACGCGCCTTCTTGAGACCGTACTTCTTGCTTTCCTTACGACGTGAGTCGCGAGTAAGAAGACCGGCCTTCTTCAATGCAGGACGTGTTTCAGGATCCATCTCGATGAGTGAACGTGCAATCGCCATGCGAAGTGCACCGGCTTGACCGTTTACTCCGCCGCCGAAAATGTTTGCATCGATATCGAAAGACTGTTCACGATCAACTACGCGCAATGCTTCGGTAACAACCATGCGCTGTGTTGCTGTGGTGAAGTACGCCTCGATTGGGCGACCATTTACAGTGAGCTTGCCAGAACCAGCGCGTACAACTGCGCGAGCAACTGCTTCTTTACGACGACCAGTTGTCTGAGTGAGAGGTGTGTTAGCCACGATAATTCCTTAGTGATTTAGCGAGCCTTGGCAGCGCTGAGGTCGAGTGCGATTGGAGACTGTGCAACATGTGGGTGTTCTGCACCTGCATACACTTTGAGCTTCTTGACCATCTGGCGACCAAGTGTTCCCTTTGGCAACATGCCAGCAACGGAACGTGCGATTGCATCGGCAGGCTTGCGATCGAGAAGGTTCTGGTATGTCTCGCTCTTCAAACCACCTGGGTAACCCGAGTAGGTGTACACCATGTTCTTTTCTGATTTGCCAGATGTCATCACGATCTTTGATGCGTTGATGATGATGACGTGATCGCCCATGTCCATGTGAGGTGCAAAGACTGGTTTGTGCTTGCCGCGCAAAATACGTGCAACTTCTGTGCACACGCGACCAAGGACAAGGCCTTCGGCGTCGACGATGTACCAGACACGCTGGATTTCACTGGCTTTCGGAGAATAGGTACGCATGAGACTTCCTTATGGGTGGCCCAACCCGGGCCGCCGGAACCCCGCAAAAAGGGGGCTTGGTAAGGATAGGGGCGTATTAGGCCACACGGCAACCGTCGAAAGAGGATTCACGAATGAGGCCGAGGATGCACTCTCACCCCGTCGTAGCCCACATCCCAGAAGGTCAAGCCCTGTGCGGGGGCAACGGCTGAACCGTGGGCCCTATCGCGGGCTAACAAGACCGCTCGAGTATCGCTGGGCGGGCGTCTCCCCCGGCCCACATCCACCAAGAAACCCACGATTCCACGCACCATCTGGTGGCAGAAGGCATTTGCCCGAATATCGAAAACGGCGAGCCCGCCGTCCTCGGCTGTCCACTTCGCGGAGAACAAATACCGATGACTGGTTCTGACGGGCTCACCTTCGCCTTCCAACGGCTTTCGACAAAAGGCCGCAAAATCTTGTTCCCCATACAACGCATCACAGGCCAAATTCATCAGAGGGATAGACAACGGTTCGCGCACGTGCCATGAACGATCAACCAACATTGGTTGCGGTTCCCATGTATTCACCACGGTGTATTTGTACTGACGCCAGGTTGCGCTGTAGCGAGCGTCGAAATCATTGTCTACCCATTGCGCATCTGAAACTGCGATATGTGGCGCACACAAACCATTCACGCTGCGCACTAAACGATGCAGATTCATTGCTGCGGGAATGTCGCACGTGATGACTTGCCCTATTGCATGTACACCCGCATCGGTACGACCCGCAGTACTGAGATGAACAGGGTGACGAACAATGGTGGAAATTGCATCGGTGAGAACACCTTCGATGGTGACGTACGCAGGATTGATTTGAAATCCGCTATACGCGGCGCCGTGGTACCCCACACGCAAACGAACCCGCCGTAAGGCGGGTTCGTTCATTGCGTTTTGTTCCGGTTCCATGACCGGGATGAATCAGATCAGTTCGATGCGCGCCATTGGCGCAGCGTCGCCCTGGCGATTGCCAAGCTTCAAGATGCGTGTGTATCCACCGTTACGGGTGTTGTAACGCGGTGCAACTTCATTAACAAGCTTTGCTGTCATTTCCTTGTCACCGAGGTAACCCTGAATTTGACGAATGCGGTGAACGCGAAGTGGTGAATCTTCCTGTGCCTTTTTGGCCTTGGTGATTAACTTTTCTGCAATCGGACGCAATGCCTTGGCTTTCGCCTCGGTGGTAACGATTCCTTCTGCAGCGAAAAGCGAAGCAGCCATGTTGGCCATCATGAGGCGCTGGTGCTGTGCACTTCCGCCGAAACGTGGTGCGCGACGTGGTGTTGGCATGGTGGTCTCCTAAATTCTCGTAATTACGCGCGAAGCGTGAGGCCGCGCTCGTCGAGCTTCTGGATGATTTCATCCAGGCTCTTCTGGCCAAAGTTGGTGATGTTCAAAAGGTCATCGGTGCTCTTCAACAAAAGCTCACCAATGGTGTTGATCTGTCCGCGCTTCAAGCAGTTGCGTGGGCGCTCGCTGAGATCGAGATCTTCGATTGGAAGGTCAAGGTCAGGAACTCCGACATTTGCACCCATTGGCTCACTGAGCTCAAGCGACTGTGGCTCTTCAGACAAAGTTGCAATGAGGTCGACAAGTGAACGCAGTGTTGCTGATGCTGACGCAAGAGATTCACGTGGAGAGATTGAACCATCGGTCTCGATGTCGAGAACAAGGCGATCGTAGTTTGTGCTTTGCGCAACGCGAGTTGGCTCTACTTCAAACATGACGCGACGTACTGGAGAGAAGATTGAGTCAATGGGGATGACACCAATGATGCGGCTCTCTGCATCGCGATCGGTTGAAAGGTAACCGCGTCCGCGCTCGAACGTAATGTCGAGTGCCAACTGTGCTCCTGCATTCAGTGTTGCAAGGTGTAGCGATGGGTTCAAGATGTCGATATCAGCTGTTGTTGGAATGTCGGCAGCAGTAAGAACCATTGGGCCCTTTACATCGATGCGAACAACGACTGGTTCGTCACTACGAGAAACAACGACAACATCTTTCAAGTTCATGATGAACTCTGTGATGTCTTCGGTCATTCCCTTGATAACGGTGAACTCGTGCTCAACGCCATCGAACTTGACAGTGGTAATTGCAGCACCCGGAATAGATGACAACAACGTACGACGCAATGAGTTACCAATTGTGTGGCCAAAGCCAGGCTCAAGTGGGCCAACTGCAAAACGCTGGCGTGTTGGGTGGTCGTCGCCGATTGCTTCGACTGATGGGCGTTGGATAACAAGCATGATTCGCTCCTGAAGGAAGGGCTAGGGGTTACTTTGAGTACAACTCAACGATGAGTTGTTCGCGGACGGGTACGTCGATGTGCTCGCGCTGAGGCAAATCACGAACAGTGACTTGCTTGTCTCCAGCTTCGAGCCAACCAACAAGTGGACGGTCGAGTGTGTCGATGTTGTGTTGAATCTGGATCATGTCGCGAGCTTTCGGAGCAAGTGCAATGACTTGTCCGCGCTTCACACGAAATGATGCAATGTCAACGCGCTTGCCATCAACCTGAATGAGGCCGTGGTTTACGAACTGACGTGCTTGAGGGCGAGTTGCTCCCCAACCGGCACGGAACACGATGTTGTCGAGACGCTGCTCGAGAAGACGAAGCAGGTTTTCACCAGTTGGTCCAGCCAAGCGTGATGCTTCTTCGTACGTGCGGCGGAATTGACGCTCGAGTACACCGTAGATGTACTTAGCTTTCTGCTTCTCTTGCATTTGAGCAAGGTATTCACTACCTGCGTTACGACGACGTGTACGACCGTGTTGACCTGGAGGGAACGGACGACGATCAAGAGCCTTTGAGCCCTTGGCGTTTTCGAAAATGTTTGTGTTAAGGCGGCGCGAGATACGCACCTTGGGTCCGGTGTAACGGGCCATGATTAGCTCCTACGACGCTTTGGCTGACGGCAACCGTTGTGTGGGACAGGAGTGACATCCTTGATACCCGACACTTCAATGCCAAGATTCTGAATAGAACGCAATGCTGTATCGCGACCAGAACCTGGTCCCTTTACGTGCACTTCGGCGCGACGAAGACCATGCTCCATTGCAGCCTTGCCAGCCTTCTCTGCTGCCATTTGTGCAGCAAAAGGAGTTGACTTACGTGAACCTTTGAAACCAACACCACCAGAAGATGCCCACGCGATGACGTTGCCTTCTGAGTCGGTGATGGAAACGATTGTGTTGTTGAACGAACTCTTGATGTGAACTACACCAGAAGTTACGTTCTTGCGCTCGCGCTTACGTGGACGACGTCCGCCTGCTTGTGCCTTGGCCATGGGTCTACCTCACTGCCTTCTTCTTGTTAGCAACAGTCTTCTTTGGTCCCTTACGTGTGCGCGCGTTTGTATGCGTGCGCTGTCCACGGACGGGAAGACCCTTGCGATGACGAACACCTTGAAGGCATCCGATTTCGATCTTGCGCTTGATGTCCTGCTGCACATCGCGGCGCAGGTCACCTTCGACGGTGATGTTCTGGTCGACCCAGCCACGAATGCGATTCACTTCATCTTCAGTGAGATCGCGTACGCGAGTGTTGGGGCTTAGTCCGGTTGCATCACAAATTTTTTGTGATGTCGAACGACCGATTCCAAAAATGTATGTCAACGAAATCTCCAAGCGCTTTTCGCGCGGGATGTCGACGCCAGCAATACGTGCCATATATATACGTTTCCTTCGTTGACTTTCTAACCCTGGCGCTGCTTATGGCGCGGGTTTTCGCAGATCACCATTACTCGTCCGTGACGACGAATGACCTTGCACTTTTCACAAATTTTCTTGACGCTTGGGCGTACTTTCATTGCGTTCTCACTTGAACCTGTATGTAATGCGACCTCGGGTGAGGTCGTATGGGGTGAGTTCCACCTGAACTTTGTCGCCTGGAAGAATACGGATGTAGTGCATACGCATTTTTCCAGAGATATGAGCGAGCACGTTGTGGCCGTTCTCTAATTCCACGCGAAACATTGCGTTCGGCAGGGATTCGAGAATCGTGCCTTCGAACACGATCGCATCTTCTTTCGCCTTAGCCAGGGTGGTCTCCTTGATGGTTGGGACAGGATGCCCCAATAGCAGACTTGCGATAGGGGCGAGTGGCAATGCTATCGGCGTATTTCCCAAGCGCCAAGTGGCCATCACCGTCTTTGTTCGACTGCTCGGGTCAACCCCTCGAAGACCTCGTCTGGGGCTCCCACCCCATTGACGGTCACCAAGCGACCAGTCGAGCTGTAGAACTCAATAAGAGGCTGAGTTTGGGATTCATAGAGGTCGAGGCGGCGATTGATGGCATCTGGGGTGTCGTCATCACGCTGCACCACGTCCCCACCACAGTTTTCGCAGGTCCATGGCTGAGGTTCATTGCCCTTGGCCTGGTAGTTGGCAGCACAGTCCCGGCACACTCGTCGGGCTGAGAGCCGTGAAAGCACCAAATCACGTGGGACATCGAGGTCGATGACCATATCGATGGGTCGTTTAGCCGTGACAGCGTCGAGTGAGACAGCCTGGGCGACGGTGCGGGGGAATCCATCGAGAATGTAGCCACGTACGCGGGCATCGTCCTGATCGAGGCGCTCAGTGATGATTCCGACCATGATGTCGTCTCCCACGAGGCTGCCTGAGTCGATGACGGCCTTGGCCATCAAGCCAAGTTCTGTTCCCTCACGTACAGCTGCGCGCAACATGTCGCCGGTGGAAATATGAGGAACCACGAAGTGACGAGACAAACGAATGCACTGCGTGCCCTTGCCCGCACCTTGGCGGCCCAACATTACGATCCTCGCTCCAGGAATCATTTCAACCTCTGAACACCCAATTGGGTATACCACTGCCCAACAGGGCCAGTGGTCACTTCAAGAAACCCTCGTAGTTACGCAACATGAGTTGACTGTCAATTTGACGCATCAACTCAAGTGCAACACCAACAGCAATCAACACCGTTGTTCCGGCAAATGGGAACGACTGAACATCTCCGACCCACAAAATGATGTACGGAAGAATTGCAATGAACGCAACAAACAATGCACCTGGCAATGTGATGCGGTTTACAGCCTTTGCGAGATACCGCTCTGTTTGTTGTCCGGGACGAATACCAGGAATGAATCCACCTTGCTTACGCAATTGGTCTGCTTGGCGAATGGGATCGAAAGCAATGGAGTTATAGAAATACGCGAACGCGACAATGAGCAAGAAGAACCCGACGATGTACACCAAGTTCTGGCTATTCACCAAATAGTCATTGACGAACCTGGCAATAGAACCACGCCAGCCTTCTGCACTACCCAACACGTTTGACAACAACACCGGCAAAAGAAGTACGGACGAAGCAAAGATAATTGGGACAACGCCTGCCTGGTTGACCTTCAATGGAATGTATGTGCTTTGTCCGCCAGTCATACGGCGACCGACAACTCGCTTAGCAAATTGAACTGGAATGCGACGTTGTCCAAGTTCAACACGCACAACGGCAGCCAAAATAGCCAATGAAACCACTACTAGAACAGCGAAGACGATGAACTTCTTGCTTTGCAAGATGGAGTAATAGCTATACGGAAGACCCGATACAACCGATGCAAAAATGAGGATGGACATTCCGTTTGAAATACCGCGTTGACTGATGAGTTCACCAACCCACATCAACAAAGCTGTTCCCGCAACAAGTGTTGGAATAACAAGAAGTGCTCGCGGCATAAATGGATCGAGGAGCACTACGTCTGGCGCCTGAGCGGCTGCACCAAAAAATGCTGAGCCATTTCCCTGACCGAAAATAAACGTGAGACCAGAACCTTGCAACAATGCAATTGCAACCGCAACGTAACGAGTCCACTGTGTGATCTTGCGCTGACCAACTGCGCCCATCTCTTGCCACTCTTGCAACTTTGGAATGACCACGTTGAGCACTTGCATAATGATGCTTGCAGTGATGTACGGCATGATGCCGAGAGCAAAGATAGAGAACGAACCGAATGCTCCACCAGAGAACAAGTTCAAGAAACCAAGGGCACCTTGTGATTTAGATGCTTCACGCAACTGCGCAACAGCACTTGCATCGATGCCAGGAACACGAAGTCCGGCACCGAATCGGTACACCATGATCATCGCAAGTGTGAAAAACACTTTCTTACGAAGATCCTCCACCTTAAAGATGTTCTTCAGGTTTGAGAACACGAGTGACTCCTTGTGATTGCCGCGCTAGAAAGCAACGACTTTCTTAGCGGTTGGTAAATTGGTTTCCGTTTGCTGGAGGACGAATCTTATGTGGCAGTGGCAAGATCGTTACTGATCCGCCTGCTGCGATAATGGCTTGTTCTGCAGACTTAGAGACAGCGTGTGCTGACACTTTGACAGGAATCGAAATGGTTCCGCGGCCAAGAATCTTGACCAGTGTTCCCTTGTGAGCAACACCTTCGGCAACCAAGATCTCTGGAGTAACTTCAGACAGACCCACATCGGTGAGTGCGTCGAGGTTGACAGCGTAATACTCAACACGGAATGGGTTATTGAAGCCCTTCAGTTTTGGAACACGTTGCTTCAATGGCATCTGGCCACCTTCGAAACCACGTGCAACTTTTCCGCGTCCGCGTGATTGCTGACCCTTGGTACCACGGCCGGCGGTCTTGCCACCCTTACCGCCTGTACCACGACCAACGCGCATACGGCGCTTGGAACTTCCTGGTGCTGGAGCGAGTTCATCTACGCGCATGATCAGTTGTTCTCCTGTACTTCAATAAGGTGCGGAACGCGAGCAATCATGCCACGAATTTCCGGACGGTCGGGAAGAGTATTGGTGTCACCAATCTTGGTGAGTCCAAGTGCGCGAAGTGTTCCACGTGATTTTGGCTTTGCGCCAATTTTGGAACGCTTCAACGTAACGGTAAGTGTCTTTTCAGCCATGACTAGTGAGCCTCTCCAGCTGCAAGAGCCTTCTGGCGCTCGTTATATGCATTCAACATGCCCTTAGGAGCGAAAGATTCGGCTGGAATTCCACGACGCTTTGCTACAACGTCTGGGCGTTGCAATGTGCGTAGGCCTTCGATTGTTGCGCGAGCAACGTTGATGGCGTTTGCAGAGCCGAGTGACTTGGCAAGAATGTCGTGAACACCAGCTTCTTCAAGAATGATTCGTGCTGCACCACCGGCGATAACACCAGTACCAGGAGCCGCAGGCTTCAACAACACGCGACCAGCACCGGAGATTCCGAGGATGGGGTGAGTAATTGTTGTTCCTGCAAGTGCGACGTCGAACATGTTGCGCTTTGCTTCTTCGGTTCCTTTTTGGATTGCCAAAGGAACTTCCTTTGCCTTTCCATAACCAAGACCAACGCGACCGTTGCCGTCACCAACTACTACAAGTGCGGTGAAGGAGAAACGACGTCCACCCTTCACAACCTTTGCAACACGGTTGATGTGAATAACACGTGACTCACGAAGAGCGCCTGGCTCTGGTGGAGTTGTGTTGTTTGAAAATGAGTTGTTGAAGTTGCTCATCAGAATTCCAATCCTGCGTCACGGGCAGCTTGTGCTGCTGCTGCAACACGACCGTGGTAGGCGTAACCACCGCGGTCGTATACGACCGTGGAGATTCCGGCTGCCTTGGCGCGCTGTGCGATAAGTTGTCCGACCTTTGTTGCTGCAGAGACCGTTGCGCCGCTATCGCTGCGCATGCCTGCTTCAACAGAGGAAGCAGCAGCAATTGTGTGACCGATCTCGTCGTCGATCAATTGCATGCTGAAGTGCTTGTTTGTGCGGTGCACTGCAAGACGTGGGCGTGTTGCTGTACCGAAAATCTTTTTACGAACACGACGGTGACGACGAAGTCGTGACTCGCGACGAATCTTTGCAATATTTGCCATGGTGAATCCTTAACTACCGAATCACTTCTTGCCGGTCTTGCCGGCCTTACGAAGAATGCGCTCATTGAGATAACGAACACCCTTGCCTTTGTATGGCTCGGGCTTACGAATGGAACGAATGTTTGCTGCAACTTGTCCGACAAGTTCTTTGTCAATGCCTTTGACAATGACGCGAGTCTGAACAGGAATCTCGAATGAGATGCCGTCTGGAGCAGGAACAACTACTGGGTGAGAAAAACCAAGTGCGAGACGAAGGTTTGCACCTTGTGCTTCTGCACGGTATCCAACGCCAACAATTTCGAGTTCTTTTGTGAACCCGTCGGTGACGCCAATGACCATGTTGTTCACAAGTGTGCGAGACAGTCCGTGCAATGAGCGGTTTTGACGCTCGTCGTTTGGACGCTCTACAAGAATGGTTGACTCTTCTTTACGGACCACGATTTCACCAGGAATATCGCGTGAAAGAGATCCCTTAGGACCTTTCACAGTGACGGTGCGACCAGAAATGGTGACATCGACTCCTGATGGAACAGTGATGGGGGCTTTGCCGATACGTGACATTTTCGTTTCCTACTTTCGTCCCGAGCTCACCACACGAAGCACAGGACTTCGCCGCCGACCTTGCGCTTACGCGCTTCGCGATCGGTCATGAGACCTTGGCTAGTGGATAGAACTGCGACACCGAGGCCACCGAGAACACGAGGTACCTGCTTTGAATTGCGATAGACACGCAAGCCAGGAGTTGATACACGTGTCAAACCACTAATGGTGCGGTGACGATCGTTTGAATATTTCATTTGAACTGTGAGTTGGTTGCCCGGACCCTTAGTTGAAGGCGCGACGCTGTAGCTGTCGATGTAGCCCTCTTTCTTCAGGATTTCGGCCAATGCAACTTTTTGCTTTGACGATGGCATGACTACGGTGTCGTGCATCGCAACGTTTGCGTTGCGAAGACGAGTGAGCATGTCAGCGATTGGATCAGTCATCATTTTGGTTACCTCACCAGCTCGCCTTGGTCACGCCTGGGATTTCCCCAGCGTGAGCCATCTCGCGCAAACAGATACGACAAAGTCCAAATTTGCGGTACACCGAACGGGCGCGTCCACATTTACGGCAACGCGTGTAACCGCGCACCTTGAACTTTGGCTTGGCATTTGCCTTGTTGATTTGAGAAATCTTGGCCATGTTCTACCTACTTCTTCTTACCGCCGCGGACGGGACCGCGACCCTTTGGCTTCTTGCGTGCGGGGGGTCCACCCTCGTTGCCACGCTTGAAGGGGAAACCGAATGCATCGAGAAGGGCACGGCCCTGCTCGTTTGTCGTTGCAGTGGTGACAATGGTGATGTCCATGCCACGTGGTGCGTCGATCTTGTCGTAATCAATCTCTGGGAACACTGTTTGTTCTGAGAGACCGAATGTGTAGTTGCCGCGACCATCCCATGAATGGGCAGGCAAACCGCGGAAGTCACGAATACGAGGAATCGCAACGGACAACAAGCGGTCGAAGAACTCCCACATGCGGTCGCCGCGAAGCGTGACCTTGCAACCAATTGCTTGGTCTTCACGAAGCTTGAAGTTCGCGATGGCGTCGCGTGACTTTGTAACGATTGGCTTTTGGCCAGAGATTGCTGTGAGGTCTGCAACTGCACCATCGAGCAATGACGGCTGCTGTGTAGCACGGCCGACACCCATGTTGATGACAATCTTTTCGAGCTTTGGAACTTCCATTGCATTGGAAAGACCTAGCTGAGCAAGCAACGCCTGCTTTACCTCGGCGTCGTAACGAGCCTTAAGGCGTGGAGCTGTGGTGGTTGCCATCAGACTTCCTCTCCTGTCTTCTTTGCGATACGCACCTTGGTGCCATCTGCATTGACCTTGTAACCAACACGAGTTGGCTTGCCCTTGACGACGAGCATCACATTTGATGCGTCGATCGGCATTGGCTTCTCGATGATGTCGGCCTTCTGATTTTGGCGAGCCTTGGTGTGACGCTTTGCAATGTTGCGGCCCTCTACGACAACTTTGTTGTCTTTCGGACGCACTTCAATGATGACGCCTTGGCTTCCAGCTTCTTTGCCAGCGATGATTTGGACGGTGTCGCCCTTCTTCAGCTTCATGGTTTAGAGAACCTCCGGTGCAAGCGAAACGATTCGCATGAACTTCTTGTCACGAAGCTCACGACCAACTGGTCCGAAAATACGGGTTCCACGTGGTGTGAGATCTTCTTTAATGAGAACTGCAGCATTTTCGTCGAAGCGGATGTAGCTGCCGTCTGGACGACGCTTTTCCTTCTTCACGCGAACGACGACGCAACGTACGACTTCGCCCTTCTTCACTGCTGCTCCTGGAATGGCATCTTTTACAGTTGCGATGAAAACATCGCCGATGGATGCGTAACGACGACGCGTTCCACCGAGAACCTTGATGACCAATACTTCTTTTGCGCCGCTGTTATCGGCAACGCGGAGACGAGACTCTTGCTGAATCACTTTGCACGCTCCAACACTTCGATGATGCGCCAGCGCTTGAGCTTTGACATCGGACGGATTTCCATCACGCGAACACGGTCGCCAATGTTGACGTCGTTTGTTTCATCGTGTGCATACAGCTTCTTGGTACGAATAACCATCTTGCTGTACTTCTTGTGAGCTACGCGCTCGACGACTGCGATAACGGCGGTCTGGTTCATCTTGTTAGAGACGACCATGCCTTCGCGAATCTTTCGTGCGTTGCGCTCTTCGGTATTTGTTGCTTCAGTCATGTGACTACTCACTTCCCAGCTGCCTCAGCGGCGACGATTTCGCGCTGACGAATAAGGGTGTTGATACGGGCAATTTGGCGACGCACTTTGCGTAACTCGTCATGCTTGTCGAGTTGGCCAGTTGCATTGCGGAAACGCAAGTTGAGTGCCTCTTGCTTTGATGCGCGAAGTTCTGCCACAAGTGCGGCGAGATCCATGTCGCGAAGTTCGGTGATTGAACGTGCCATTTTCTTCTCTTCCTCTCAGATCAGACCGGCTCGTCGCGTGAAATTACGCGAGCCTTGATCGGGAGCTTTTGTACGGCACGCTCAAGAGCTGCGCGTGCAATTTCTTCGCTCGGGTATGACAATTCGAAAAGAATGCGGCCAGGACGAACAACGGCTACCCAAAACTCTGGGTTACCTTTTCCTGAACCCATGCGGGTTTCTGCAGGCTTCTTTGTAACTGGCTTGTCAGGAAAGATGTTGATCCACACCTTGCCACCACGCTTGATATGACGAGTCATAGCAATACGAGCGGCTTCAATCTGACGTGCGCTAATCCAACCTGGTTCAAGAGCTTGAATTCCGTACTCGCCGAAAGCGAGTGCGTTTCCACCCTTTGAAACACCGGTCATACGACCACGATGGTGCTTACGGTGCTTGACCTTACGAGGCATCAACATGATTAATCCTCCCCACGAAGTTTTGGAGTTTCGTGTGAGTCATGAAGACGACGCTCGATGGCTTCTTCCTCTTCAAGCAAACGTTCGAACTCTGGGTCAGCTTCTTTTACCAAAGGAGTGATCTCTGGTTCGATATCTGCAAGTGCGCGAGGGCCAGCAGACGAAACAACTTTGCGACCAGCAGTAGTTGCCTCTGCCATTGCCTGACCAGATGTATCACCAACAGCCATTGCTGCTTCGCGAGAAATCTTGTCTTGTGATGTGCTCTTGTACGGAAGGATGTCGCCCTTATAGAGCCATACCTTCACGCCAACGCGACCAGAGCTGGTGCGAGCTTCACGGAAACCGTAATCAATGTCGGCACGAAGTGTGTGCAAAGGCACGCGACCTTCGCGGTACCACTCGGTACGACTCATTTCAGCACCACCAAGGCGGCCTGAACACTGAACACGAATACCAAGTGCGCCGAACTTCTGTGCGTTCTGCACAGCGCGCTTCATTGCACGACGGAAAGCGATGCGGTTGACCAACTGGTCGGCTACGCCTTGTGCGATGAGAGCTGCGTCGAGTTCTGCTTGCTTGATTTCAACAATGTTCAACTGCAAACGGTTGTTGCCGGTGATGAGAGCAAGACCTTGACGAAGTTCGTCAGCCTTTGCACCTTTACGACCAATAACGATTCCAGGACGTGCGGTGTGCACGTCGATGCGAAGTTTGTCGCGGGTGCGCTCAACTTCAACACGGCTGACAGCAGCGTCTTCGAGTGTGGTCATGAGGTACTCACGGATTTTCCAATCCTCGGTGAGATAGTTCTTGTACTCACGCTCGCTGAACCAGCGGCTCTTCCAGTCTGTGGTGATGCCGAGTCGGAACCCGTACGGATTGATCTTCTGACCCATCAGTTGCCTGCTTCCTCGGTTGTGGTGGTGTCGACGACTTGGTCGTCGGCAACGATCTCTGTTTCGTCGGCTGCAGTTTCTGCAGCAGGTTCTGCCTTACGGCTTGCAGCAACACGAGCACGGCGATTGCTTGTAGGCACGCCCTTTGCCATTGTCTTTGCTTCACGTACTGCAAGTGCGTCGTCGCTCATGCGATCAACAATCACAGTGATGTGACAGGTGCGCTTCATAATTTTTCCAGCACGACCCTTTGCGCGAGGACGGAAACGCTTGAGCGTTGGGCCTTCGTCAGCAAAACATGCCTTGATGAACAGATCGTCGGCATCGAGGTTGTCGTTGGTAACTGCGTTTGCAACTGCAGATGCAAGTACCTTGCGAACAACACGTGCTGCTTCACGATCGGTGAACTGCAAGATTTCATCTGCAGCGCGAACGTTTTGGTTACGTACCAAGTTCAGAACGACACGCACTTTTGATGCGGACGAACGGTGGTACTTTGCGCTTGCGCGACTGCCGCTCTTCGAGCCAGCAACGCGGTTTGCTTCATTGAGCTTTGGACCGGTCATGACTATCTCTTCGCGTTCTTCTCTTGTCCGGCATGGAAGCGGAATGTACGGGTAGGTGAAAATTCGCCGAGCTTGTGTCCAACCATTGACTCTGTGACATACACAGGGACATGCTTGCGACCGTCGTGAACTGCAATGGTGTGTCCCACCATGTCAGGCACGATTGTTGATCGACGTGACCAAGTTTTGATGACCTTGCGATCGCCCGATGCGTTTGCGGCATCGACCTTCTTGAGCAAGTGATCGTCCACGAATGGACCCTTCTTGAGGCTGCGAGACATTTCTTACCTCCGTCCCTTGCCGGCGCGGCGACGACGGACAATGAGCTGCTGTGATGGTTTGTTTTTGTTGCGGGTACGGCCTTCTGGCTTGCCCCATGGCGATACTGGTGGACGTCCACCAGAAGTTTTTCCTTCGCCACCACCGAGTGGGTGGTCGACTGGGTTCATGGCAACACCACGAGTTTGTGGGCGCACACCCTTCCAGCGGTTACGACCGGCTTTACCGATCTTGACGAGTTCGTGTTCAGAGTTACCAACTTCACCAACAGTTGCGCGACAGTCGAGAAGGACGCGACGCATTTCTGTTGACGGCAAACGCAAGGTTGCGAAGTCACCGTCTTTAGCAACAAGCTGCACTGCCATTCCGGCAGAGCGACCAATCTTGCCGCCTTGACCAGGACGAAGTTCAACGTTGTGAATGACGGTACCGACTGGCATGTAGCGCAACTGCATTGCGTTTCCAGGCTTGATGTCTGCTCCGTGACCACTCTCAACGCGCATGCCTACTTCAAGACCCTTCGGGGCAAGAATGTAAGCCTTGGTGCCATCTTCGTAGTGAAGAAGTGCAATGCGGCAGGTGCGGTTTGGATCGTATTCAATAGCTGCAACTTTTGCGGACATGCCGTCCTTGATGCGCTTGAAGTCGATGATGCGGTACTGACGCTTGTGCGCGCCACCACGGTGACGAGCAGTCTTGCGACCATATGCGTTACGTCCACCCGAGTTTGTCTTAGAAACAAGAAGTGTCTTTTCAGGCGTCGACTTTGTGATTTCTGAGAAGTCAGAAACAGTCTGGAAACGACGTCCGGGACTTGTTGGCTTGCGCTTACGAATTGCCATTTTAAAACTCAGCTTTCAAACAACGGGATTTTGCTTCCCGCTGCGAGGGTGACGATGGCCCGCTTGGTGTGCGGACGCTGACCGATTCGGTTGGAATTACGAGTGCGCTGGTATTTGCCCTTGCGATTAAGGGTGTTTACCTTCAACACTTTGACGCCCCAGATTGCCTCGATTGCATCGTGGATCTCGGGCTTAGTTGCATCGACTGCAACTTGGAATGTGTAGACGTCTGTCTCCATCAGTGCGTAGCTCTTTTCAGAAACCACTGGCTGAATGATGATGTCGCGTGGGTCTTTCATCAGTTCGATTCCTTTGTGAGTGGAAGACTGTCTTTTGAAAAGACAATCCAGTCGTTGCAAAGGATGTCGTATGCATTCAGTTCGCCAATCAAAGTGATTTGAACTTCGGGAATGTTACGGAAGCTCTTGATTGCAACTTCTTCGTTTGGTGTAACAACAACCATGACGCGACCACTTGTACCAAGCGCTGCCAATGACTTCAGTGCTTCTTTTGTACTTGGAGCAGCAAAACCCCATGACTCGACAACGACAATACGACCGGCATTGTTGCGATCGGACAAAGCCGATGCAAGTGCGAGACGCACCATCTTGCGAGGTGTGCGCTGTGTGTACTTACGAGGCTTTGGACCGTGTGCAATACCACCACCGGTGAAGTGAGGAGCACGTGTTGAACCTTGACGAGCACCACCGGTGCCCTTTTGGTTGAACGGCTTCTTACCTGTACCTGAAACTTCAGCACGAGTTTTTGTGCTCTGTGTTCCGGCGCGACGTGCTGCAAGTTGTGCGGTGACAACTTGGTGCATGACGGGAACGTTTGGCTGTACAGCGAAAAGATTGTCAGCAACATCTACTGTTCCTGCGCTCTTACCGGCTGCACTCTTGACTGCGATAGATGTCATCTAAATCACTTCGCCTTCACTGCATTGCGAACGATGACAACGCCACCGTTCGGGCCTGGAATAGAACCTTTGATTAACAACAAGCCGCGCTCTGGATCTGCAGAAACAACTTCAAGGTTGAGTGTGGTGACTTGTTCGTGACCCATGTGACCCGCCATGCGGAGTCCCTTGAATACACGACCAGGGAACGAACACGAACCGATAGAACCAGGTGCACGGTGGTGCTTGTGGTTACCGTGTGATGCGCCTTGGCCGCTGAAGTTGTGACGCTTCATACCACCGGCAAAACCTTTACCGCGGCTGACGGCTGTGACGTCAACCTTTTCTCCTGCTGCAAGAAGATCGGCAGCAATTACTTGCCCGACTTCAAAACCATCAACAGAATCAAGTCGCAACTCGACAAGGCGACGACCCGCCTCGACGTTTGCAGACGCAAAGTGTCCCTGTTCTGGCTTCGTTAACTTGCTGGCATTTTTGTGCCCGTAAGTAACTTGCAATGCTGTGTAGCCGTCGCGGTCATTTGTTTTGACTTGGACGACTCGTACTGGCTCTACGCGCAGCACGGTGACAGGAATGACTCTTTGGTCATCCCCCCACACTTGTGTCATGCCGACTTTTTCGCCGACGATCGCTTTTTGTGCCATGGCGGCAACCCTTTTTCTCGTTTTGTTTATTCACGCAAATGCTCCGACAACATTTCTGTTGACGGAGCACGTGTCTGGGTTTTGCCGTGTGGTTCCAACTCGCATTGCTGCTCGCTGGCCTTCACGGACGTCGATTGTTTTACTTCCGACGATCGATCTAGCTCTTCAGGTTCACACCCGAATCGCACGGACTAGGAACGCTATCGGCGCTTTTGCCCGACAACAAAGGGCCGAGCCATGGAATCTGAGAAATATCTCAGGGTTGCAACGTCCGAAATTGCGTTATCGCGGAAAGCGCTTGCCTATCCATTCGGCCACAGCGGCCAGAGCTTCTACGCGGTGACCCTCCAGATAATGGGGGGCGCCCTTCATCTCTAGGTAGGTGGAGTCTGCAGCCCCTGAGTTGGCAACTATCTCTTGGGCTTGCCGGATACGGATTTCCGTATCTGCTGTGGGGTGGACAAGGAGGGTCGGCACCTTCACATCTGGCATGGTGTCGGCCAACTTGGCATGGCTGGAAAGACCCGACCAGGTGCTCAGCCATCCGCGAGCGGTCATGGTTCGGGCCAACCCGCCCCGGCCATAATTGGCCTCAAAAGGGTCCGGAAAGGCAAAAAGTGACCCCATTGGGCGCTGATCGGGGTCAATAGACAGGTCGAGGTAGGCCGGGTCGGCCAATGTTCGATAAATGGTGAGGTATTTCGTAAAGACTCGACGGGCTCGTAGGTCGCGCCACTCGGCCAAGTTTGTGCTTTTGTGAATTCCCTGCAACTGTTGCCCTGCTTCTTCGGCATCGGCAATGGACTGCTTGGCCACGGCATCGATTCGTGCCACGCGAGCAATTTGGGCGGCCCGATAGGTCTCAAGCCAGGCCGGGTCATATGAACTGGCCTCTGGCCACGGGCGCCAGCCGTTGTCCGGGTTGTACATATCGAGTGCCGGGTCTCGGCTGAACGGGTCACTCTCGTCGGTGACCGATGGGTCGATGACCTGCAACATGAACACACCTTCACCAGGGTGAGCTGCCATGCCGACCCAACCATCTCCAATACCAAGTTCGGCGTGAGCCATCGCCATTAATGAACCACCGCCGGAGTTGCCGAGCAATACAACGGCTTCGGCACCACGACGAATCATTTCGTCATGTGCCACTTTCACGTCGACAATGCAGTTCTCATGCAAACAGTCCGTGTCGTTGTTGATGTATCTGGTGGAAAAACCAAACACTGCATAACCGGCCGCTGCAAGCAACGGACACGCGTAGTGAACACTGAAGTCGCCACGTGGGTGCGACAAGATCACTGCTGTTTTCCATTTGCCATTTGGTGGAGTCCATAACAATCCACGAACAAGTGCGCCATCGGGTGTCACAAGCCGAATGGATTCACGTGGTATGTCCATGGCGGGGGCATCTTCTGCAAGTGGCCAATAGTTCAGACCAAACGGGCGTTGCGCTCCAAGGTGTGCATCGAGTTCAAACATGACTGCACACTATGTCCTCTTGAAGGGGGTGCTGAACAGACCACACCTCGTACTCTTGTCGTTGTGCCATTGCTTTCTAATGAACAAGTTCAGACCTACGCCCGCGATGGCGTGGTGATTCTGGGTGGCGTGATTCCCCCTGAAACTGTGGCGCTCATCGCAGCAGGCGTTGAGACCAACTTGGCATCGCCGAGTGATTGGTCAAACGACTACACACCCGAAGATTCTGGCGGTCGTTTCTTTGATGACTATGTGAGTTGGCAACGTATCCCCGAGTTTGCTCATACTGCGCTTACCGGAGTGTTACCGCGTATTGCTGGTGAACTCATGCGTACGTCCTCGCCTCGCTTTTTTCACGAACATGTATTGGTGAAAGAACCAGGCACATCTACACCAACACCATGGCATCACGATGATCCGTATTACTCAGTAGAAGGTATGGACAATGTGAGCCTGTGGGTCCCGCTTGATCCCATTCCTACATCTATTGCACTGCACTGTTTGAAGCAGAGCCATCGAAGTGATCGTCGCTTCATTCCGAACAGATTTGTTGACGATTCGCCCTATGTTGCACAAGCCGCAGGTTTTGAAACATTTCCATCCGCATCTGAACTTGAGTCATTAGGTGAATCAATCACGTGCGATGCACAGCCAGGCGATGTTGTTGCGTTTCATTTCCGCACGTTGCATAGTGCGCCCGGAACTAAAGGTCATGCGCAACGTCGACGCATCGTTAGTTTTCGTTATGTGGGCGACGATGCACGTTGGAGCACTCGTCCGTGGAAAACATCTCCCCCGTTTGAACCAAACGGATTACAAGAGGGTGATGTTTTGGACGATGATCGATTTCCCGTTTTATTTATTAACGAATCAATCGGCTAGTGACAAACTGCTGAGACTTTGACATGCCACTACCGTGCCAGAATCATCACGAATCAATTCATCTGGAATCAACAAGTCCTTGCGTTTCAGAAACCTCTCTGCAACTAGACGGGAAACAATCAAGAACGTCCCTTCAACTTCGTTCGGCAAATCAGGAACTCCGTCGTAATGCACTGCATGTATGGGAATCACTAGCGACCCGACTTGCAGGTTTGTGATGACAATTCGATCGACAGTAACCCTGGAAGGTGACCCTTCTGATTCCAGTATCAAGGATTGAGTTAAATCCCCTGACGGCGAAACAACTACCTGGTGGGGAGTTAGATTTCTGATCACTACAGTCATGAGTCAACTCCCATAGTGGCGCCAGTGGGTTTAGAAATACTGTCACGCAACACTTCAAGTGGATTGGGCTTCTCAAACACATCTTGCACTACCTCCTCCTTGAAACCGAGTTCTAGAACAAAATCCTTCACTGTAAATTTCTTGAAAACGTTTTTTACTTCAAATTTCTTGGAAACATCAATAGTTGACCAAGGCTTATGAATAGCTTCCGTTCGCCAGTCCCAGAGGGCATAGCCCAAAGGCCTATTCTTGGTGTGCCACCAATTGCGCTCTCTGTTTCCGTCGTAACCTTCCAGAACAAGGGCTGCACGAATCACATTCTCTTTCAAGGCGTCAGTTGTTTTCCCGTTTGTGATGGGCTTAAGGATCAGACGCAGACGATTTATGAGAAGTGATTCATGATTGAGATCATATTTTTGACGAATTTTTCCGTTCTTCTCTTGATCTGAAGACCCATTGACAAGTACAACAAAATCTTCCAGCAGTTTTCTTGAATGCTCCCATTTTCGTGGTGACGACTCCAGAAGTGATTCTGCCAATGGGAAATCGAGTTTTTCCAAGGCATCAACTAAGAGTTTTTCCACTATGTCCTCCGGAATCAAACTTTGCCAACCACTCACTCCTACGTCACTTCTAACTAGGCGAGAGCGGCGGCGGCCATCCACCGTCTCGGCCGGAACAACCGACCACAAGGTAAAGCCAGTGGCCGTTTCAAATGAGAACTGAATGGAAGACAATGCAAGACCGAGATTGATTCCTTTCGTCCCAGGAGCAAAACACGAATGTACGGACTGAATGGCAGAAGAATCAATTTGATCTAAAAATGACAACAGGGTTTGCTGAACTGCCCCCACCTCAAAAGGGTTTTCACACATAACTGAAGTGACAAATCTACATCCCCAATTTTCCACTTCACGTTGTAAAGAATCACCAACGACGGAAGTGTCTTGTGAAGTCACCAATACAAAGTGGACATTATTCCAATTAGTAACTTCTGAACTTCCCATCAGACCATCGTGCACAGCTTCCAACATCGGGTCATCAGATCCAACATTGCTTTTCCCAAGCGGGAATAAGACGAGTTGAAGTTCAGAGTTCATTCGTCGAGGCAAAGGAAAACCAAGAGATTCAAGAATTTCGTCTTCAATGTTGTCAGAAGAGAAATCAATATTTTTGAGCAAAGACCTCATCTCAGGTGCATCATGCAACACATGACGAGACTTACTACCAGCATCCCAAAGTCCCATCCAATTTTGCTCTAGAAAAGGACGCAGCGATTTTGGCACAGCGTTTCTCTTTTTACGATTTTCATCGGAGTAGAGAAGTTCGGCTAGATCAGACTTCGTCACATTCTCAATTTGACTATTCACCAAATCAATTAGCCCTTGTTTGCTCTGCTCCACCATCTCAGTAACCAGTTTCTCTGCATCTGCGTTGGGATGCTTTCTTCTAATGCTCTTGTAATCTGCGAACTCAAATTTCTTCAATGCACTTTTGATTTTCTTATTTTCAACCGCGATACGACCATTTTGTCGCACTACTTTCTCATCTTCTGGATGAAGTGCACCCACTTCTCCAATGCTCATGGAGATGTACTGGGCCAGGTATCGGCTCGCGATCATTTCATCTTCAGCAATCAGCGAATTCAAAGTTCGGGCCAATGCGGCGCAGTAGAGGGAAAAGTCATTAACACTTTTTGGCTCCATTGGTCCCTTACCGTTTCGAGGAACATCGAGTTCTTTAATTTTTGCTTTAAGTTCAGGTTCTTTTATCTTTCCTACCTCAGTGCTGAAAGCGGACCAATCTAGTGAAAGGGCCGAGTAAAGGGCCCGCAATGCGTGTTTCTGGTCTTCTTCTTGTACCAGGTCCGCTAGCAAGTGATACCGGCGAGTTCTGCTTAGCCACCGTTCTGTTCGTGGATCAATTTTGCAATCCGAAAATTTTAGAACATCGTCTTCGTCTTGGTGATTTGACTCCAAAATTACCGGACGTACTCCTGCTTCTAGCAAACCACCGACTACCCCGATGGCAGTTGTTGTTGCTCCGCCTCCGCTGATGAAGATGTTGAAATCCCCATGTCCATTCGTGTCAATGTCGGCATTGATGCGTTCTGCAAATGCATCAATGCTTAGATCATCGACTATTACGTGACGAGAACGTAGTGATGCCTTAGTGAAATGATCGGGGTAACTCCCAATGACATTGAAGAGAGCATCACCGATTAGCCAGGTGTCCTGCGGGTGTTCCGGTGATTGTCGCGTTGAAACAAGTACAACATCCCACGTTGTGCTCGTGTCATCTCCGTCGAGATACTTCTCTACGATCTGACATGCCGCTGTAAATGGGCTGGAACGGTGGTGAGGGTCTTCGGTGCGCGTCTTGTCAATGAAAAACTCAAACTTCTCGTCGAGGCTTGCGTTAACTAACTCATGTCGCAGATTCTCTACTTCAACCGAATCAAAGCTCTTTCCAAGACCCAAATCCGCATTTCCGATGACGTACCAAATTGATACCTTCTTTTCATGCTCGTTGTTCATACTTTCCATCATCTCTTAGCCATCTATCTTTCAGTTGCCCATTGGTGTCTCATTAGACGACAAATTAGGTCTTCATTTCAATTTGAGGTGACAGGAGCACTGCCGTATCTACCTGCCACATCGCCGTCTCCATAGAAGTTCTCCTGACCCCCATGATTTCCACTTTCTCATGGGTGAGTAATTGCCGACAAGTAGACGCATCCTCAACCGACTGGCACTCTAAAACAAAACAAGAACCACGCGAAAGTGATGGAAGCATTCCTGTGGAATTGTCCTGTTTCAATTTGCTGAACTCGAGGTACCTCCCAGTTTCATTCCTCTTAACTGCCATGGATAATCCGGTCGATTCACATATGTTTTCAACCAATTGTTGGATAGTTGACTGCACTTTCAGTTGTCGATCTAGAACTATTAAGTCTTGGCCGAGCCCTAATGCCACATGCAAAGATTTTGAAATATCTATTGGTTGCCCACCGACCCACTGAGGCGACAGAACTACCCCATCGGATTGAATTCTCTTAGTGGACTCTCCTGCTTCTTCAGGCTCCCAAAAGAGATTGATCCACGGTCCGGCCTCGCTAGAAGCTGCACTTCGAAAAAAGCACAACGGTAAAACTCCTCTTTCAGAGCTCATCACGTTTCACCATTTCGCAAAGTTCATCCCAGAGCAGCAGACAGAGTGCGTCGCTGGCAGGGCAGCACCATCTTCCGTCATCCTCTACAAAGAGATCCCCTTCAATACACAAAAGGTCAACCAATCCTCTTGGAAGTTTAAAATCATGAAGCACTTCTGCGTAGGTAATAGATGGGTTAGCACCTGACTTCATCTGATTATTGATTTGTGCGAGTAGTGCCTTGAGCACACGTCGCGGATCTACTGGTTCATCAAATTCATAGGAATACTCATCATCATCTAACCAACTGCGTAAGTGAAGATACTTCTCAATAAGATTGCCAATGTCTAGCCAGGGCATCCACTTACCCTCTTGATTTTCAGTCCGGCAACATTCCTCGCCGTGACAAGAGAAGTACACACCACAACTGCCGAGGGAAACTTGGCCATTACCAAAAAGAAAATCTACTCCCAGGGCCCTCGAATTTGGATGTTTTTCATACCTCGTTCGCAATGCTTTAGCGATTCGAGTTCCCTCGTCAAGTACCTGTAATGATTCTTCGAAGGTCACACCATTGTCACTGACAGCGATAGAACCTGAAGATGAGTACGACAATCCCGATACTTTACCGTCCATCACAGAGCCGAGAAAACTATTCAGGAAGTTAAGTGCTACTTGGAGTGCATCTGGCACAGTGGTCCGAAGTGTTACATCATCACCAGCCACAACAAGTTCAGAGATCATACGGGAGTTTGACCCATCTGCGGAGTTAAAGTCTGGTCTAACAGCGTTCACAGCCATGCGCAAAGATTTCTGAACTAAATCATCTATCTCCTGAGAAACTTTCTGCAGAATCTCTAAATATGTAGATTCATGATTATGCAAGTGCAAGGAACGAAAGATCTGACCAATTCCATTGCCATCAAAATGAAGTAAAGCATTTCCAATTGAATTTGACTGCTCACTTATCGTCCTCAGATCACTACTGATTTGCTCAGACCCAGATTTATTCATGATTCCCCGCAAGACCGACGGTTCGTCGGTGCTGCTCGCTCTATCCCAAGTGAATCGTGAGCTCGGTGGACTTAGGAGTCTTCGATTGTCGCTTAATCTACTTATAACTTGCATCATCGGATTTTGATCATTTGCCAATTCGTGCAATGGAACGATTCCACCAATGACCAGAAGGCCTGGAGTGTTTTCCCAGGCCCATAATTCAAATTGCCACACGATTTCAGTCGCAATTTCCAGAGACGAACAAGACAAGAGAAGTTTCCCGGAAGTCTGCTGATGCAGCTGTACGTCAAAGTCATTGGAAAACTTCTTAACTACAATTTCCCGTACGTGATTCCAAGCATCTACACCAAGATTCCGAATCAACTGAGACGCCCCAGCAACTTCTGTAAATGTTGCGGCTTCTGCTAGATAGCGCTGTTTTCCTGCGCCCTCAATACTAACTAAATACGTCTCAGTTTTCATTTAAAGATGACAAGATGTCCCAGTGACTCTAATGCCGAGCCTTCTCGACGTAATCAGAAAATCTCTTTAAATTTAGTAAGACTTGACCTGATTTCAGAGATTTGCTCTGCAACAATTTCCATACATGCGAGGTCTCGGATGCCACCACAGTGCATTCATTTTCAGCTGCCATTTTCCAAACCGTACTGGAGAATATGAAATCATCAATTTGAGGCGTATGGCTAAATGCATGTCCATCGATTGATGTGACGCTCAGATGCTGAGGAGATTCTTCTCCATTCTCGGATATCACCTTCTTCTCAATGAGTTGAGCTGCTGACCTCTGATTACTACCCCGTGGACTGATCCACTTGCAACTGACTGATTGCAATGTTTCCGCCGGCCCCATGGGCAGCTTTTCGGTCAACATCAGATTAAACACTGAAGCAAAACCAGTTGCAATTTTTTTTGCGCTCACATCATTGACATGGAGCCTCCTGTTGGAGGTTGCATGAGTCAACATTGCGATTCTTGTTATATCAGTCTCCATCACAAAGTAACTCCCAAAATCACCTTCTTCTAACATTTCTTTAGTAAGAAGACCAAGAGCGATTCGCCCCATGGGTTCTCGCAATCGCTTAAGAACATCAAAATGAAGTATGACGTGGTTCATAACTATCTATTCGAACTCGTTGCGCTCTTCTTGAATACGAAGAGTCATCAGGGCCTGTTGAGAAGATTGCGTCAGAGCAAGAGCCCATTTTTGGTCGAAATCATCAAGTACGTTTTTTATAACATCCTTAGTTCGTTGTTTCGCATCCTTTTTCTCAAGAAAAAGGGTTGGAGACATATCACCATGGGAAATTCTTTCGTCAATGAACTCCCCCGACTTATACCCACCTGAGTAATACATAATCGGCAACAATAAACCGAAGTTATGTTCTCTGCGTATGCATTCGCTTATAAACAATCCAGTTCGTCCGGCTGGATCGCCAAGGTCATGGTCGAGAATTGACAGAAACGGATCGGAGCAACCTCTCACCCATTCACAACTATCGTCAACGTTACTGAAAGCAACAAATCTAAGTTGACTTTCATTTGCCCGTTCAAGGTTGATGACCTCTATCACATTGCTTAGGGAATTACGAACTACCAATTCGTCATCAACTACTAAAATTGTTTCAATAATATCTTTCATTCTTCCTCGATTTCTACAGAATTTGCACTCGGCAAAGTTAATGTAAATTGCGCGAATGTATCGGCGGCTGAGACTTCTTCTAGAGATTTTGTAGAAACTTCGATTATTCCCTGGCAATTAGAAACAACCTGATTTACCAGTGCAAGACCTCTTCCAATTCCACGTTCATTTTTAGTAGTAACGCCTCTGTCAAAGATTTGCTTCCGTAGTTCTCTTGCAATTCCAGGACCATTGTCATAAACAACAATCTTGTTGTAAGTTCCGTACTCTAAACCTTCGATAGGCGACTCAATAGTTTCATCCTCGGACGCATAGGCACGAATTGTGATGAGTCGGTTCTTATCTACAGTTGAAAGAGCTCTCAGGCTATTTTTAATTAAGTTACGAAGCACTAAATCCAATTGATATTCACTCATTGCAACCGAAAGAGGCTTCCCGCTCTTCTGATCTCGGACATCGATAGTCAGCAAAACTTCGAAACTTTCTAATTCCGTAGCCAACAGATTTTTGACTCCTTCACAAACGTTTCTTACATCCGCACCTACTGATGCTTCATCATCGTCATGAGATTCTGAGAGAGTTCCATAATGGTCTATGAGACTCTCAATCTTGTGAAGCACTTCCCGAGAATCACTTATCGCTTTACGAATAAGCTCTGCAGGCCGATTATCTATTTCTAAATCCGGATTCATCAGATCAAAAGCTTGATCAATTGTCTCCAGATTGTTCTGAAGGGGACCAAAAGAGTTGTTCAAATCATGTCGAATGTCTCCGAGCATAATTGCGGCTTGGTCACGCACTTGTCTGGCAGCCGAGATGCTTATAAGTGGTTCCGTATCAGAAAGTCGATTTTTGGCTTTATCAACAGCTTTGTCGACCTTTATAGACGGTTGGGTTCCAGAATTTCGGATTATTCCAAGGCACCATTCAGCTAGTTCTATTTGATGTCTATTTGCGGCTGCAACGGCGAGTGTCTCAGCTAGCAACCTCCACTCCTTGTTTCCACATGTCCCCTGCACATGCAAAAGGAAGCTCTTTGCCGCATCCCATTCAAGGTTTTGCAACAAAATATTCATCACAGTTTTACGATGCTCAAGAGTTACAGGTTCATACTCTCGCAATCGATGATAGGCATCGACGACCTCTACGCCTTGATCAACATAACTTTTGAAATAGTTGCTCCAGACCGCAGGATGTATCTCCGGATACCATTTTTTAAATTTCCTAATGTAGTTATCCAATTCGGCGACTTTGTTCGCCGACGAAAATAGATACGAGATAGCTACCAAAATCCTTGGCGCTTGAACAATTTGACCCGTACTCCGACTGGGGTAAAGGTATGCAAACGACCCATTAACCAAACCAGGTGAGATTGAATGCCTCATTCCGATTGCCTGAAGGTATTTCCGACATTCAGCTAGACCAAGCTGCGGGTTTTCATCCCAAAAACCCTTTTCTACGACTCTTATTATTTTGTCCGCGTTATCTGAAATCTGTTCGCCACCTTCATCTTTTAACGGAATTAGTTGTAAATATGTGAGTTGAATCTGACTTGGAACTTTGGTACCACGATTACTAAACAGTGACCCGATAACTTCCCAACGCCGGTCAAGATTTGAATTATCCTCAAACAAACGGTCGACCTTGAGAAACATTTCTGCAGTTGCAGGATCAATCCAATCTGCGTATGTGCCTACCAAAAGCTCGACAAGCGTGTCGTTTCCTGGCAGGTATCCACCAAAACAGGTCTTTAAGAATTTATTTTCAAGAGAAAAACATTCGTATTCAGAACGAACCACATTGACAATCGCGCTCAAGTTCTTGTAACTCGTGGTCGCCATGGTTACTAGGCCGGCCTTTTTCTTTCCTTTTTCGTAATAATCCCTAATTTTTCTCCTGTTCCTCTGTGGAAAGAAAACTCTGTTGTACAAGTCGCTGACTATTCGGAGCCATGCAAATATCGATTCCTCTTGGTATTCAACTGGCAATTGGTGCCAAATACATTCAGCACAATGACTATCCGATTTGTCAGCGCAAAGAAGTTCCCGTCCAAATCCTCTTCTGGCAAGCACTAATAACGAATCATAAACCTTAATGTAATTAAAACTGAATTTTTGTTCGCTAAGTTGTTCGTTAACAGTTCTAATAAAAGACAAGACCTGCGTCATTTCTATCAATCCGCGATCTGCAGCCAAGCGTAGAATTCTCTCAGTCTTGATCAGCGCATCACTCTGTGGCCAAGAAGAAAAATATTGGTCGGTCTTATCGAGTAAATGAATCTGATTGCTGTCGATTACCGCTTCAAAATATGCAGTGACGAACTTCTCGATTAGCACTTGTTGAGATTGATTCTTGGATTCCCAACCAATCAATGATTCAAACCGCCCCTTTAAATTGGGAAGTAGGACCTTAAAGGCATCCGCAACCTGTACGAACAGTGCTCTATCAAGTACTGCGCCAACTGAGATAAGTTCTCCCAAAGCCCGCATTGCTGCCTCATATGAGCGACGTGACTTATCTTGATTGGGATTAAGAATTGTAAGCCGACATATCAGTTCTGATTTCACGGATTCTTCCAAAGTGAGAGAATCTAAAAGGGTCTGAAAAATTGGATTCAAATTTGGATCATCTAACTCATGAATTAACTCCCCAATTTCAAGAAGTAAATTTGAATTGATTGGCCACTGACGTTCAAGAATTGTCTGAAGGAGCAGTTTTGTAGTTTCGACATCGGCGTAATGCTCACATGAACGTCTCAAGATGCCAACAATGTCAGCATTAGGTGTATACCCAGCGTCCTGCGCATCTATCACAAATTGAAGCGCTCGAGATGCTCCTTCTCGTATCGATACAACTCGACTGACAGTCAAAAAAACTTTTCCAGAGTCAATATGTTGACTTCTCAGTAATCCCAACATCTCTTCCATGATGTCTTCAACATCTTCTGAACCTTCGGCAAATCGATTTTTGGCTCTTTCAGTCCTGATGACAAGAAAAGATGCAATACCATCGCTCGTTGGTGCTTGCATTTTCTCATAAATATTGCGCGCCAAGTTATATGCATCTTCATTAAAGTATTTCTCGCAAGATCTGAGAATCTGATGGGATTTTTGATCGCTCAAAAGTATTGAGTCATTCCACAGGAACTCACATAAAGTTAAAGCATCCTTGAACAGATTACGTCTCAATAAATGTGAGACGGTTGTTTCAATAACTGAAGCTTCTAATTTGATGTGCTGCTCCGCTACAAAGTCGATAAAACCTCGATATGTTTTCACATCCCCAAAATCAATTAACGCAGTGAGATGTCCCCGGATAGTCGTTTGAGGTTCAAAACTTCCATTAAAGTTTTGCTCAATTCCACTGCGCAAAATTTGATCAGCAATCAGGACATAACTTTTCTGGCGATCAAGAAGTTGCACAATAATTTTGACCAACTCTCTTTCGCTCAACTCTTCTTGGCGTGCACAACCAATAATTTGTTCCAGTGAGAGCAAATCGGGGCTTGTGCTCTCAATCAAGCGTCTAGCGATGTCTTCATATTTTGTTCGAGTGGCAGATTTCTGTCCCTCGATATTGAAGCCACCTGTGTCTTCGGCTGAAATCTCGTCAGTTATGTCGTCAGACACCACATCACCCCATTTGTGATTAGGGCTTTCACCCTGAGCCCTAGGATACACATATATGGACGATGCCATTTCGGGACATGAGTTGTTTAAGAATCTTTCCAGTAGGTCTACTACTCAGTCCGCTGATATATCAGTTGAAGAGCTTTCCCCTGTACTCCATTACCTTCGTAGAGAGCTTGCTTTCCCTACATTCAGATCTTTCTTGAATCAAGATTATGCCGTCCACGGTGTCATCGTTCATGGCCCTAGTGGTGTCGAACTTTTGAATCAGTATCAAGAATTCCATGAGGCTCATTTCTTGGTGCGAGTCATTATTGATGACGCAGAAATACGGTGGACTCCACATTCCGGGAATTACGGCACTTTGGTCTTGGTCTCGGAGAGTGGTGACCTATTGCAGGGACTACTTCCTCAGCATGAAGAAGATTCACACTGGAGCAGTTGGGAGATCAGCGATATTTCTGCAGTAGCCGAAGTCCAACACAATGGTTGGCACAGCAGGGAATATCTCTCAAAGACTGTTGATGGAAATCTCCTGCTCGTAGATGAGATTATTCTCTCCACTCCAGATCGCTGATGCGGTTGCTATTCAGAGGGTCGTGATACCAAAGTTGCAGTCAGCGTTTTACGCGTGCCACTTCGTTCTACAACGATGGTAACTGTGTCTCCAGGTTGCGAGTCACGAATGATTGCGATTAGCGCACCTTGTCCGGTGACAGCTTGATCATTGATTTCAAGAACAATGTCTTGCACCTTGATTCCAGCTTTATCTGCTGGTGAGTCTGCTTGTACTTCAGAAATCACTGCACCAGAACCACCGTCATTACGGTCAGTCAATGAAATGCCCAGGTAACCCTGAGCGCGCTTTGTGCCTGTCGCTTCGCTTTGCAAAATGTCAGCCACGCGCTGTACTTCAGCTACACCGATTGCAAAACCAATGTTGTTAGCAGACGAGCCGTAATCACTAGTAGCAACAGCAGTGTTGATGCCAACAACTTGGCCTTGCAAGTTAATAAGTGGTCCACCAGAGTTACCAGAAGAGATAGCAGCATCAGTCTGAATGAGACCATTCAATGCACCGGATTCATCTGTGATGGTGCGATTGAGCGCAGACACAATTCCTGCAGTCACACTTGGGCCACCGTCGAGTGCCAATGCATAACCGACAGCAACAACTGGGTCGCCTACGGCGATGCTTGATGCGTCAGCAAATGTTGCAGCCGTGAGCCCAGATGCATCAATCAACTTGATGAGCGCCATATCGTTTCCAGCATCTGTTGCTAACACTTCTGCGCGAATGGCCGAAGTTGCGCCAGCAAGTCGCACGAGAACTTTTGTTGCGTTTTCAACAACGTGATTGTTAGTAAGGATTTCGCCATCACTAGAGATAATGATTCCGGTACCGACGCCTTCGCCATCTGGCGAAGTGCTGTCGATGGTGACAACGCTGGGTGCAATTACAGCAACAGCTCGTGCCACGTTTGTATTGCCTACATCTTTAGGGTCGATGGTTGCTGCAGTAATCAATGGACCACCGCTAGAACTAGATGTATTACTCGCGACTCGGCCACCGGCCATGCCGCCCAAAAATGCGATTGCAGCTACGAGCAGTACACCGAGGGCACGCATTCGACCAGGTCGACCGGCGGGTGCTTGTGGTGGGATGTTGACCCAATGGGAATCAGAACTCATGTGTTAAGTATCTCGCCTCGTATGCCTTGGCACTACGCAGAGCGGTGAAGAATCTCGTAAGAAACACAAAAGGAGCGACCCAATGGGCCGCTCCTTTCATATGAATTCTGTTGATTCGGCTTACGCCTGAATCTTGATCTCAATATCGACGCCAGCAGGCAACTCGATGCGCTGCAATGAATCGATGGTCTTGTTGTTCGGCTCAACGATGTCGATGAGGCGCTTGTGGATACGCATTTCGAAGTGCTCGCGAGAGTCCTTGTCAATGTGCGGTCCACGGATGACCGTGAAACGGTGCTTGTCTGTTGGCAATGGGATTGGCCCACGGATCTTTGCGTTAGTGCGAAGAACTGTTTCGACAATCATGCGAGTCGACTTATCAATAATGTCGTGATCGAATGCCTTGAGACGGATACGGATGCTGTTGCTTGCCATTGTGATAACCGTTACTTAAGAATCTTTGTGACGCGGCCAGCGCCAACAGTACGGCCACCCTCACGGATAGCAAAACGCAAACCATCATCCATAGCAATCGGCTTACCCAA
>Ga0209033_1000226_pt1 | contig 31615 bp, 46 predicted proteins | sample LauGreFa1BDMLBDN_2_FD_188218 | JGI IMG/M metagenome (GOLD analysis project Ga0209033, IMG submission 188218) | Freshwater lake microbial communities from Lake Michigan, USA - Fa13.BD.MLB.DN (SPAdes) (version 2) | ecosystem: Environmental > Aquatic > Freshwater > Lake | place: Lake Michigan, USA...
CAAACAGGTCGTACAGGCCTGCATCGATGGAGGAATACCATTTGACCAGATCATTGAAGAGTTTGGCTCCTGGACGCATATCAGCGTGCCAAACACCAAGGACACCGCGCCCCGTAAGCAGGCGCTTATTATCGACAAAACAGGCACGAGAGCCTTTTCTTAGCATAAATTTGCATTAGTATATAGCAAACTAACGAGGAGACTCTATGTTACGACATCACCTGGCGGTGTACGCCTGCGCGATTGCGCTTGTCTGGGGCGTGTGTTTTCACGACCCCCTAGCTAAATGGGCCATGGCCAGCACCCCATTCCAGTGGGTTGCCGACTCAACCGTTGAGCTAATTGAACACTTTGAGGGAAAGCGCTACCGCGCCTACCAAGACTACGGCGGCAACTGGACGACCGGCATTGGCCACCTAATACGCCAAAAGGATGCCCATTTGCTCCATAGGGAGCTTTCTGAGGCCGAGGTGGTGGGTATCCTACACCGGGACTTAGAAAAGTGCTCTACGGCCCTAGAATCGGCTTTAAACAGCATTCCCAAGCGGCACCAGATAGACGCCCTGATGAGCCTGTGCCACAACATTGGACCGGACAACATGGCCCGATCTGAGGTAGTTAAGCACTTTAACGACGGCAACGTACACAAGGCCGGGGACGCGTTCCTTAACTGGAGCACCCCGCCGGTACTTAAAAAGCGCAGACAAATAGAGCGCTCGTTGTTTTTAGCTGGGGCGTAAACGCCCACTATTTTGCATTAGTAGATATAGAACCACTAACCTGAAGGAACCACCATGGACGGCTTTAAATCATCACCAAAGATGCAGTGCTTCAAAGAAGGCGGCGCTGTTAAATATAAGTCACGCCACTCTGAGAAATCAGAGATGAGCGAAGACATTGCACAAGACAAGAAGGTCGTCAAGAAGGCGTTTGCCATGCACGACAAGCAGTCACACGAGGGCGAGAAGACTAACCTGTCCAAGCTCAAAAAAGGTGGCCGCATGAAGAAAGAGGGCGGTTGCGTTGGTCGCTATAAGGACGGCGGTAAAGTAAAAAAATATAACATGGGCGGCATGGCATCTTATGACCAAGCAATGCAAGACCCAAAAGCTAAAAAAATGATGCGCGATGCAAGTTTAGCTAGAACATTAAAAGCCAACCCTATCAGCGAAACAGAACTTTCAAGTATTAGCGACAGCGGCGCAGCAAAAGGTTTGCGCAACTACGGCCGCATGTATAAGCAGGGATTGGGAATGAAACCTGATACCACCTACGAATACAAGAAGGGTGGTAAAGTAAAAAAGTGTGCTGAGGGTGGCTCGTTAAAATCTGTCGACGCAGAAGAGAACCCTGGCCTGGCCAAACTCCCAACCAACGTCCGTAACAAGATGGGCTACGCTAAAAAAGGCGGTAAAGTAAAAAAGTGTGCTGACGGCGGTATTGTAGACAATATTAAAGCCGTCGGTAAAAAATTGTACGAAAACGTGATGGGTACACCAGAACAAAACAAGGCAGCCGCCGAGCAAGAGAAGGCGATTGCAGAAAAAGATCCATCTAGCTACGAGGCAAAGTACCGTAAACTAACTGGTAAAAAACGCGGCGGAAAGGCTTGCTAATATGCCAATAGAGTCTAAACAACAGCAGAAGGCGATGTACGCCGCCGCGGCCGGTAAGTCAACCCTTGGTATCCCCAAGAAGGTTGGCAAAGAGTTTGTTAAGGCCGGCAAGGCAAAACCAAACCTTCCACAAAAAGTAACTAAACGCGCATCCGGCAGGGGACGTTAATTTATGGCCTACTCTGGTACAACTAACCAGACCAAGATCAACGTAGATCAGTTGATATCGTACGCATACCGCGATGCCGGCAAGACGGCAGAAGAGATTACGCCCGAGTATATCGACGCCGGCAAACAGGCACTATTTTACATTTTACAAAATCTATCTAATCGCGGCGTTAACCTGTGGCTATTAGAAAACTATCTGTGCGGCGCGGTAACTGCCCAGCAGCAATTAGTTTTGCCACCAGGCACTATTGACGTGCGTGAGTCAAACTGGGTATACATTATTAACTCAGAGGCTGCCGAGTATTTGCCCACGGCTAACGTAGACTCTCCCGCCGTGTTTGACCAAAATTTAGACTTAGTGTCTACATCCACTTCTGGCCAGAATTGGTTTGGTTTAGAGTACCAGACAGCACAACCCGTGTTTTACGTTGGCTTTAATGGCTACGCCTCTGGCGGTGGCACGACAACGTACAACTTTGCGTACGAAGTCAGCGACGATGGGATAACCTGGACAACGGTCGAGCAGTTCCCAGCGACCACGCTATCAGATCGTGAGTGGGCATATTACAATATCAGCACCACACCAAACCATTCGTTTTATCGGTTACGTGAAACCGTGGCTACCACGTTCTCAATCCGTCAGATTGTATTCTCAACCAGCCAGCAAGTCATTCCATTGGCGCGCCTAAACCGTAACGACTACTGGAACCTCCCAAACAAACAGTTTCCATCGGTTCGCTCGTTGCAGTATTGGTTTGATCGCACCATCGTGCCGTCAATGTACCTATGGCCAGTGCCGAACAACGACTTCCAAATGTTTCAATTAATCATTGAAAAAGAAATGCAAGACGTTGGTTCGTTAACTAACGAACTATATGTACCAAACCGTTGGATTGGTTCTGTACAAGCAAGTTTGTCACACAAACTGGCATTGCAATTACCACAAATTGATTTAAACCGTGTGCAGTATTTAGAGACACAGGCCACTAAATTAGAATACGACGCGGCACAAGAAGAGCGTGACAAGTCACCAATCTACTTCCAACCTAACATAAGCTACTATACACGATGAGCGGCGCATATCAAATGACCTACAGCAACCTGGTGGAGGACGTCCAGCGTTATATGGAACGTGACGACGCCGGATTTGTTGCGCAGATCCCCAGCTTAATTGGACTGGCTGAGTCGGCGATCGCCGCCGAATTAAAGTCTTTATTACAATTAACTGTAGTAGAAACTCAACTGGCCACCAATCAAGACGTGTTAGATAAACCGGCGCGTTGGCGTAAGACGGTGTCAATGAAAATTAATGGCTCACCAATACTATTGCGTTCACAAGATTACATAGCACAGTATCAGTCTGAATCCGCTAACGGGCAGCCAAAGTACTACGGCGAATATGACTACAACAACTGGAACTTTGCGCCAAAGCCAGACCAAGAATACGATGTAGAAATTATTTACTACAGCCTAATACAGCCGCTGGACTCATCTAATCAACAAAACTTATTTACCCGCGAGTGCCCCCAGGCGATGTTGTTTGGTACACTGTTGCAGGCGCAGGGCTACCTAAAGGCCCTAGACAAACTGCCTGTGTGGAAGGGGTACTACACTGAGGCACTGGCGGCGTTGAAGAAGGAAGACAACTCGCGTCGTATCGATAGAAATACTACGGTCCAGGAACCATAAACTATGCCAATTTACACATCACCGTTTACCGGAACAGTCGTACAACCAACTGACGTATCGTACTACGAGCTTAACTTTAGCGCCAACGTAGAGCTTTTCTGGCCCGCCGTTGTAAATCCACAGCAGGTACCCGCCGCGCGTATTATCGACGCCACTCCGTCCACCTCCAATTTAGTTATCTCGTTACCTGCCGCAAACCAAGGCGCATTGGGCACCGACATCCTTATCCGCAATCTAGGTGCAGATGATTTTACTGTAGAAGACTTTGACGGCACCGGATCTGTTTTAGTTGAGGTTGGTAAGTCAAAGTACTTTTACCTATCAGATAACACCACAACCGCTGGTGTCTGGCAAAACGTAGAGTTTGGCGCCGGCACATCATCGGCAGATGCCGCCTCATTGGCTGGCGCTGGTTTGGTTGCCCTCGCAGGCAAACTAAACACCACACAAAACATTGTCGAGGTATCATCTCCCCCAACAATTACTGATGCCAGCCGCGCCAGTACATTTTTGTGGACCTCTGGCAACGACACTGTTAACCTGCCAACGTCCACCAGTTTAACGGCCGGTTGGTTTATTGCGTTTAGGAACGCCGGAAACGGTACGCTAATATTTACGCCGCAGGGCACGTCATTAATTAATGGTAACGCAGAGTTAAGTGTTAACCCATCTGAGTCTGGCTTTATTATATTCCAGCAATCGACTGGTGATTTCTTTACGGTTGGCTTGGCGATACCATCCAACGTAACGTTCACGTCGGCAACGTATGATGTGGACTCAATCGTTGGCAATACATTTAGTTTAGTGTCGTATGCCCCAATTATTCAAACATACGTGGCCTTGTCTGGCACACGCGCAACGCAATTAGATGTGGTATTGCCGGCGACAACACAATTGTATGTCTTGGTTAACAGCACGGGCCAGCCATCATATACTATCACATTCCAAGTATCTGGCAGCTTACAGACGCCAATTAGTTTAGCGGACGGCGGAGTTGCCTTGGTGTTAAGTGACGGTAACTTTTTGTATGTCATTAGCCAGACAACTACAACAACATTTTTAGCCATCAATGGATCTGCCGCCGCACCATCTTTTTCTTTTATTAGTGACAGTAATACTGGTATGTATTTAGTTGGTACAAGCGTATTGGGACTATCTGCCAATTCAACGCAAATGCTAGAACTTGATAACAGTAACGTATTAAGTCCACAGGTATCAACACCGGCAACATTTAACGCAGGATTAATTGGTGGCGGGACGTTCTAATGGCTGGAGAAAACAAGCTACCAGATCAATATAATCTGGTCTACACGCTTGCCGTTCAACCCGGCATAAAACGAGACGGCACTGTATTTGAGTCACGTGAGTTTAGTGACGGAGAGTGGTGCCGTTTTCAGCGTGGCGTGCCCAAAAAAATTGGCGGTTACCGTGAGTTGTTTGCCACACTTACCGGCATCCCACGCGGCATGGTCTCCAACTCATTTAACGGCGTTAACTATGTATTCGTTGGCAACCAATATGGATTAGAAGTATTTACAACAGGCACTACGTTTGGCGTTGGTAGTGGTCCGCTTACTGTAAATATTTTACCTGGCTACTCACCGTTTACTTTGGTGTCAAACACAACCAGCCAGTTTGTTATCGCCGGTGACGTGACCGATGCGTTCCCCGCTAACATGGAGGTTATATTTGATGATGACCCCACTACGTCAACTACAGTCATTAGCTCATCATATTCGTCACCAAACACTACGGTAATTGTTACAACATCTAGCATTGCGGGATCGCCCACAACGGTGTCGTTATATGACGTAACGTTTACACCCAATTCAAATCTATTGTGGCAGTTTGACTTACAGTACTCCCCAGCGGGTGGGTCACTACAAGTATTAGCACACCCGGGCCGTAATCTAGCAAACATTGACAGCGCGATACAGACCCAAGTATTAACCGGCGGACTACTACCCAACTCGTCAAACGAATGGAACTTCCAAGGTCTGGCTGATACTGGGGGACAAAACCCAACCTATCGTCCAATTGTAGTGGACGGTGGCGTGTGCGTACTGTACCCATACACCTTTGTGTACGGTTCGGATGGGTTTATCGCCAACAATAACGTCGACACAAACACGACGCTAACAGATTATAATTTACAGACAATTACCGACTGGAACGGCCCAACGGCCAACCAGGTCAACATGGCCTCGTCTAAAATTATTAAGGGCATCCCAGTGCGTGGTGGTACTAACTCACCGTCTGGATTGTTCTGGGCTACCGACAGTTTGATCCGTGTATCGTTTACCGGAACATCTCCGTTGTACTGGCGCTATGATATTATTTCTAGCCAGATCTCTACAATATCATCCTCATGCTTTGTTGAGATGGATGCTATTTTTTACTGGATGGGTGTCGACCGTTTCTACCAATACAATGGTGCGGTCTCTGTACTGCCAAATGATAAAAACGTAAACTGGCTATTTGACAACCTCAACTTTGTACAGCGCCAAAAGGTATGGGCCACTAAAGTACCTCGGTATAACGAGATCTGGTTCTTTTATCCACGTGGCGACGCGACGGAATGTACCGACGCCATTATCTATAACGTTAAAGACAAGATCTGGTACGACGCCGGAAGTGCTCCAGGTTCACGTAGATCGTGTGGATACACCACCGAGGTATTCCCAACACCGATCTGGGCCGGCTGGGAAAACATTAGCACATTTAGTGCACCGTTTACCGTGATTGACAACCCACCCAGCGAACCGGCACCAAATTTAGATCAGTTCTATTTGAATGGTAACGCAAGCATTACCTTTGGGGCGGGAGATTATGTCGCCACGTCAAACGGAGAAAATCCAGAGGTATATAAAGTACTGACCAGTGAGTTTATATTCACATCCGCCGTGACGGCAACGAACCCCGAAGGTGTGACATTGATTACCGTGGCCGATGATTTTAATCCGGCGCTTGTCCCCGACGATCTGGTGTATTACATTGAGGGCGGATATCCGCTGTGGCAACAAGAGTTCGGTACAAACGCAATTACATTCAACCAAGAGTTTGCGGTTACGTCTAGCATCACGACCTGTGACATTAGTTGGGTTGGCGGAATACCATCACAAGACAGCGGAACCGGCGTAAACCGCAGGATGCACTTACGCCGCATTGAGCCAGACTTTGTGCAGTCCGGCACGATGGGCATGACTGTTTTAGGGCGTAAGTTTGCCAGGGGTGCCGTAGAAAATTCTGGACCATTTTACTTTGACCCAGACACCGGCAAAATTGATTTGCGTGTAGAGCACCGCGAAGTACGCCTTAAGTTTGAGTCCAACGTGTTAGACGGTAACTTTGAGATGGGCCGCCTGTTAATTACGGCAGAGTACGGCGACGAGAGGCCATGAGTATCCAGAGCTTTTTTCCGATCAACCCAGAGTATATGACATGGGAAAATTGGAACGGCAACTTCTTACATTACTTTAGCGAAGAGCCGATCATGTACGACACCGAGGATAACTGGAAACAGGTCGCCAAAAACATCAGCCAACTCACCACATTTGAGAGCTACCCGGTCCCAGACCCCGAGGCATTTAAGACGTGGCAAGAGTGGGCCTCGGCCCTTAGCTTTATTTTAAACGGCCCAAGCACTTGATTTAGGGCGACAAATGTAGTATTTTTGCATTAGTATAAGTAGAAGCATTTAACCAAAGGAGGCGATATGCACGGCCAACCGACATTAAAATATCTAAACGATAAAGCATTCGCCGACGCTATCCTGGCTAAACACGCAAAAGATTCCGACCCCATAAACCGCGAATTTGCAAAGGTTGTGCAAGACACCTTAGCACGACTATCTAAAAACAAATGACACCGACAGAGATTATTACAGCTGACGCCATAGAGCGCAACATTGATCCCAATCAAATTCTTGTTTCTTTGAGAAAACATCTCGAAGCAAATGTGGCTGTCATGCTTAAAAAAAATGATTCCGTGCTTGTCCTAAAAGAACTCGAGGGCCACGCGATGGAGCTGCATTTATTTACAGAAGACGCGCCTTTAACCTTGGCTCGCTCCATTAAGTATTTCGTAGATAAGATTAAAGCGTCAGACATTGAAGCAGTTTACGGGAAAGCCGATAACGCCGAAATCATAGAGATGCTTAGGCGGTTGGGTATCCCCGTTGAAAACTCTGACCGTCCAGAATTTAATTGGATGGCGCGGGTATGAGATATAACCTCGAGACAATGCTCCCGCTCGGTGCCTTTGAGCACTGCGGCAATCGCCACATAAAACTTTATGGCGGCGGTGGTTCTTGGAATCCCGTAACCATTGTTGAAAACGCTGTTAGTTCCGTAGGTGATGTGGTAAGCGATGTGGTTCAAGGCGCTGGCGATGTACTAGCAGACGTCGATGAATTTGTAGGCGACACAATTCCTGGTGGTTGGACAACCGTTGCCTCTGTTGCCGTTCCTTATGCAGCTCCGTATGTAACAGGAGCGGCATTAACCGCTGGGCAAGCCGCCGCATTAGCCGCCGCAACAAGCGCAACCTCTGGGGCCGTACAAGGCAGAGACCCGGAAGATATTTTAAAGAATGCGGCTTTGGCTGCTGCCGGCTCTTATATTGGCAAGGGCGGGTTATCTGATAGTGGTGTCCCAAATTGGGACGCCGACATTACCGCCGGCGCTGAGGGTTACGCAAACGCCGCCGGTGCTGCTGGTGCAGGCGCTGGCTCTGGTTTAAGTGCTGACATGAACCTTGACGCTCCGTATGTGGACATGCCAGATGGTGAATACCTATTAAATGATGTAATAGATGAGGGTGGATTAGCACAGTACCCTGGCGATTCACAATACGAAGTACAAGATGTCCAAGAGCAGGCCAGAAATACTGACGTACCATCTGGTAGCTCAACGTCGTGGGATCGTGGCGACACATCGCTACCAAGCGCACAAGAAGCACTAAAGGCGGCCAATAGGGCGCGCCAGTTATACGGCATGCTAAGTGGTATTGGTGGGACAATGGTTGCAAGAAACGCGCCGGGGTTGAGCCAGTACACGACACCAACAACCACATCAGACCAGGGCGGCTTATCAAATTTTGGTATACCAAACCTAACCGCCGGGGTTGTTCGTGGCCAGCCCATTGACCTAAACATAGACCAATTTAATTCACCACTGTCACCGGTTAACGCCGCCGAGGGTGGTTACATACAGCACTACGCTGCGGGAAGTGATGTAGATTCATATACCGACACTAACTACCAAGACACCGTAACAGGATTAACAAAACTAAAACCAAATCTAATCCGGGGTAAGTCAGACTTTGGCTTGCAAAAATATTGGAACCCGCCCGCCGCATACGCCGACGGTGGATCTATTGAGGGGCATAACCCAGAGTTTTTTAGTGAGGGTGGGTTACAAAACCGCTACGTAAAGGGCGCAGGTGACGGCACCAGCGATGACGTGCCGGCCATGTTAGCCAACGGTGAGTTTGTGATACCCGCCGATGTGGTATCTAAGCTAGGCAACGGAAGTAACGACGCGGGCGCTAACATCCTCGATGAATTTTTACAGGTAATTAGAGAGCACGCACAGAACCACAGCCCAAAAGAATTACCGCCCGACTCAAAGGGTCCATTGGTGTATTTAACAGAAGCATCGCAAAGAGCAGAGGGATAACATGGCAGGACTTTCCAATTTTATAGCCAACAAAGGCGTGCAACAGACCACGATGCCATCGTGGTATGACACCGCCCAACAGAACCTAGTCAACCAGGCATCTACTGCCTTTCAAAATGCGCCCCAGTTAAGCGGCACGGTGGCTCAGGGCGCCATCAACACACTACAACCCGGCGCGTCTAATCCATTTACTCAGGCACAAAACACCCTCCAAAGCATTTCATCTGGCGCGGCTAACCCTTGGATTACTTCCCCAACAGGTCAAGTAACTCCTAACACACAAACTGCAATGGGTGGTTTATTTCAAGCGCAAAACCAACAGCTTGAGCAATTGCTGCCTAACATTACCGCCGCACCAACCGCGCAATCGATTGCCTCTGGTAACTTTGGTAGCCTGCGCGGCGAGACCGCGGTTAATAAGGCAAAGGCAGACGCACAGGCGCAATTGTTTGCTAACCAGATGGACGCGTTTTTAAAGAACCAGGCAACCGGAGTTACTGGCGCGTCGTCGTTAGGTAATGTGGCACAGCAGGGAATCACCAACGCGATGAACGTTGGACAATCCCAGCAGCTAGCGCCGTTCACTAACGTCGCTAATTTAGGTAAAATATTGTCCGGCGTGACTGTACCAACCACGGTAACCAGCGACGTGCAGATGTCACCACTAAGCCAGATCACCGCAATCGCCAGTGCGTTAGGTGGCGGCGCGGCTGGTGCTAACAAGCTACTACAAAACCTAGGCGTTAAGGGCGGTTTAAGTGACGCATTCAAAAGTGTTGGTAACATTTTAGGTAGCAATAACACATTTACACCTGAGCAACTAAATCAAATTGCAGCGGCTCAAGGTGTTGATCCAGGTGATGTTGATGTAGACGGCATAACAGAACAACAACTGTACGACATATTTAATTATGGTGGGGGCGTTCCTGCCGTTGATACATTTGTGCCCCCAACAGATTATCCTGATTGGTCTGATTACTTTTCATTTGATTGATAAAAAACATGGCTGAAGAAACTCAAGTTCAAGGCGGTTTAGGCCCGGTAGTAACCCCACCAAAGAGCAAGGGTGGGTTTTCTATTCCTGGTAACATTGCGTTAGATCCAACGCAAACGGAAAGCATTTTGGCTAACATGCAGCGCATCATCGACGAGCGCGAGAGCCCATTAAATTTATTTACCAGCGGATTAAAAGACGCGCTGGCGTACGCCGCCCTTGACCCAACACGAAATGTTTTGGCACGCGACGAACAAAAGATGCGCGAGGCGCAAGAGCTGCTTAATATGCGCAGCCAAATAGCTAGCGTTAGGGCGGCCCAAGAACAACAAAAAGCATTTGAGGCCAGGAAGGCAAAAGAATTAGGCGGCACACCTGACGTTGGTGGGACAGGTGGAGGCATTAACATGCCCGACGAAATAAAGCTGGCACTATCTAACGCAAGAACTCGTGAAGAGTACGATAAGATATTTAACGCCTGGGCACAAAAACAGGCAGAGGTATCTGCCAACCCTGAGATGGATGTTCCCAAGGTGCCGGTTGTTGTTGAAAATCCAGATGGCTCATTTACCCGCAAAGTTATTTCAGTGCGTGAGTATCGTGCCAATCCAAACCTATACAAAGATGCTCCCGAAACTCAGCAGGCATTAAAGAGCGCGCCAGCAGATAAATCTGGCCAGCCGGTGAGCGTGCGCAATAACAACCCGGGCAATTTAAAAGATCCTAAGACCGGCGAGTTCTTAAAGTTTGACACCTTAGAGGCCGGACAAAAGGCGCTCGACGAAGACACTAAGGTAAAGCTAAGTGGTCAGAGCCCGGCGGTTAAGCAGCGCTTTGGTGACGTCAATATTATCACCCCGGCCATGTTAGCTGAGACTTGGTCGCCGGCAACTGCTCCGGGTAATAGCCCAGAGTCTACCGCCAACTACGCCAAGTTTATTGCCGGTAAGTTAGGCATCGACCCAACCGCGCCAATTCCAAACACAGAAGAGGCACGTAAGCGTGTAAACGAGGCAATCACCGAGTTTGAGTCTGGTCAGAAGACACTAGCCGCACCGGCGGCTGTAACGCCCACCACGACGGCAGCAAAGGGCCCAAGACCCACGCCAGAGCAAATGGAAGCCGAGAGCAAAGTAAAATCTACCTTCCGTGAACAACAAGCTAGGGGCGCGGCAGAGAACGTTCAAAAGTCACAGCTTTCATTTGAGACGGTTACAGAGCCATCCTCTGTCTCGGAGCGCAAGACATCCGCAGAGCGCGTGGAGAAACTAGTGTTAGATAACCCAACGGCGGCTGGTATTATAGCCAAGCCTGGGGTCGCCAACGCGCTGTTAACAATTATACGTGACGGATTAAACACACCATCTGGCGCGATTGGTATTAAGACAATCGAAGATGCGTTGGTGTTAACCATGCCCGGCACAGACCAAAAAACAATCAACGCACGTCGTGAGATTGCGCAGAACTTGGCAAAGGGTGCGCTCGAGGCATCTAAGCTATCGCAGGGCCAGGGCTCCGTCTCTGACTTTGAGCGTTCAATGTTTGAGCGTATCGCCGGATCGTTGGCAGACACCCCCGAGCTATTAGTTAAACGTCAGCGCATGTTAATCGCCAGGGCAAATCTAGATAGTGAACTAGGCAAGATGTACCGCGGCACTAAGAAGCCTGGCGAGCCATTAGACTTTGACGCGTTTAGGACATCGAAAGAATACGAAAATAAAGTCGCAGCATACGAAAAAGAACTGCGCGCAATTTTAGATTCCGAAGTTCAGATCAAGGGTGCCGCAGCGGCTCCTAAACATCCCGGCGCTTCATTGTTGAATAAATATCCTCCTAGGACAAACCCATAATGGATAAAGAATTAGAGCGAGCCTATGATGCGTTAATGCAGGCCGATGCGGCCGGCAACAAAGAAGACGCACAACAAATTGCTGACTACATTCGCACACTGGAAGCCCAACAAAACGTTCCTAGTGGTGAGACGTCAGTAAAACAAGTGAGCGACGCAGACCTTATTAACGTGTTAACCCCAACCATTGGTGGAGCAATTGCTGGCGAAATAGTTGGCCCGATAGTAAACAAGGGCGTTGAGGCCGTCCAGTCTGGCAAGGCCCCAACAACTACAGCCCCAGCCGCTAGGGCAGCCGGCACGCCATTTAACCCACGCGGCGTTACCATCGAGCAAAGCGTTCAAAACTGGGAAAACTATGGCCAGGCTCAAAACGAGGCCGCCAAACGTGTCCGCAGGGAGGCCGAACTACATAAAAAATATCCTGGGTTCACCCGCGCACAACCTCCAACACCCGCGGCAACACCATCTGCAATGTCACAACTGCGCCAAGCTATTCCTGGCCCTGTTAAAACTGCGGGCCAATTCTTAGGTGGCGCTACACAGTCTGGCGTCGTGCCATGGCTTGGCCGTGCATTGGCTGGTGGCGCCGCTGGATACCAGGGCGCTGACGCATACAACCGCCTAAGACAGGGCGACGTTGTTGGTGGCGGATTAAGCGCAATTGGCACGCTCGGTGCTGGTGCGTCATTTTTCCCACACCCTGCCGCTCGGTACGGTGGCGCGGCAATTAGCGCCGGCGCCGAGGGATTAAACCAATACCTTGACTATTTAAAACGCAAGTCACAACAACCCGCCGCGGCACAGCCACAGCAACAAGAACAAATGCCGGTCCCCATGAAAGAGGGAGGACTGGTCCATTTGGCCGGGGGAAAACGTGCGCTTGTTGAAGAAGGCGGCTCTAAAATAATGGAGATTCTTAAAGATAAGATGGCTCCGTTATATGCAAAATCAGAAGGTGTTCCAGCACGATTGCCAAGAGCAACCCCAAAGACTGATGCAGAATTATTTGAGTTTGCTCAACGCATGTCACCACAAGTTCGTGGTGATTTTGTACCAGCACCTGGAGCGACAACTAGCGTAGCTGGCAAAACACGCGCCCAATTTGAACGCGAAAAAAATTTACAACACGACATTCGTAATGTGCGGGGTTTAACATTAAAACCTTCAAACTATGATGAAGCCGCACATCAAGGTAAAGTAAAAGTTGGAATTGCCGGTGATCAAACACGAACCGGAAAAGATGTTTACAGTATTGCTGGTAACAAATTAAGTTCACCTTCCAGACAATACGGTGGATCTTTGTATCCAGCTGCACATCCTCTTGGATGGGCATCTGAAAAAGAAGCTGCTCAAGGTGTTCAAAATGTAGTAGATACTGCCGCAAAACAATACGGCGATGTTGATGTTTTGGGTGAGTTTATGAAAATGGGCCCGGAAGCTAATAATTATGCAATGCACAACGCAGACGCAATTATTAAATCAATTAACCCATCTCAAGTAAAACAACTTGATAATCTTAATAAAATGATTCGTGCAAAATTTCCAGATTTTGCTGGCATTGAAAATCAAGCAGACATATTAAAACAAGCTGAACAAAATCCAGAGTTGCGTAAGTTTTTAGACTATTTAGTAATGACTAAAAAGCACGCAGAAACTTATGGTTTGCCTTCCGGTGCAGACATTCGGCATGCTTTATCTGAGCCAGACCTTAGAAATTTAGAAATAGGTGCCTCTGGTAAATCAGTTATTGAAATGGTTCCGGGCGGTAAAATATCACCATCGTCAAGAAAAACAACCACAACATATTCTCACGACATTCCTGGAGAGTATTTAGGTGGAACAAAATATCCTCGCCCTTATCAGTTAGAATTTGCTGATTCATATTTAGCGTTACAAAATAAAATTGGCACTGTTCAAGATTTAGCCAAGCAGGCGGTGTTAGAAAATCCAAACTTAGATCCACAAGCAGCGGTTCAATATGCTAAAAAATATGCCAACCAAGGGTTTGGTGGATTTAGATTAGCACAGCCACGTCAAATCATGGATCAACAGTACATGGACGAAACTGGCAAATACGAAGACTACATGAAGCAATTGCTTGGTTTTAAACAAGGCGGCTCTACAACGCCAGCATGGCAGCGCTCTGAGGGTAAGAGCCCATCGGGCGGCTTGAATGCTGTTGGTCGTGCGTCGTATAAGCGCGAGACTGGTGGCGAGCTAAAGGCACCACAGCCAGAGGGTGGCTCACGTAAGAAGTCGTTCTGCGCCAGGATGGGTGGGATGAAGAAGAAGCTAACCTCTAGTGAGACAGCAAACGATCCAGATTCACGTATCAACAAAGCGTTACGTAAGTGGAAGTGCTAAATGCCAAAGCTAACACCTGCACAAATGAAGGCGGCTGTTGAGGAGTTTAAGAAAAAATTTACTCCTGGGTTTTACCATGGCAGCCCAAACCCAAACATCAAAGCATTTGACCCACTAAAGTCAACCGTGCGCGACGTTGATTTTGTTACGCCCGGTGTTACGTTTGTAACAAAAAGTCCTAAGTTTGCCGATAGCTTTACCGCAGGTAAGGGACCATACATTAGTTTAAAGACTGGCGAGGCTATACCACTAGGTAGCTATAACAAGGGCTCTACCATGTACCCAGTTAGCGTAGACATGTCAAATCATTTTGATCCAATGTCACCGGAAGGGCGCGCATTAGTTGAAGCATACGTTGCTAAGAAATATGCTGAAGATCCCAAGATGGCGCGTCAGTTTAAATCCAGAATTGAAGACCCACACTCTAACTGGACGACGATGGAGTCTCCAGCATTTTTGCAGCACCTACGAGATAGTGGTGTTAAAACATTTGACGTTAACGAGTCTGGATACCAAAACGTTGGTGTATTGGACCCATCAAAGATCCGCGGCAAGTTTGCCAAGTACAACCCCGAAGACGCCGAGTCGCCAGACTTTATGAAGGCCGAGGGTGGCCTAGTGCATTTGGCTGCTGGTGGCGTTCCTAAAAACGTTGTCAAGGCATACAAACTATTTAGAACAAAAAAGAACGACCCGGAGACGCTGTATCCATTGTTTGTTAACGCAAACAAACCCGTACCTATGAATGAGTGGGTAACCGCCGAGGTCGGCCCTGTCGCGGCCTCTGGTAAAGTTAAATCTAAATTAGGCGAGCTTGCGTATCGTCCGGGCTGGCACGCTGGTGATCTACCAATCGCTACTCACATTGGCGGCAAATCACAACCTGGATTAAAGGCACCAGACTACCGTAGGCCAGGTGAGGTATGGGCCGAGGTAGAAATGCCAGCCGATGTTAATTGGCAAGATATCGCCAACCAACGCGCTCGGTTAAATAAGGCCGGTAAAATAATTCCAAGCACTGCGCACATTACCGACGAGATCCCATTAGGCGGTCACTATCGTTATAAGACAAGCCCTAACATGGAAGGTAATTGGTTGATTGGCGGCGAGATGAAAGTTAATCGCGTCTTGACCGATGAGGAAGTCCAAGCAATTAACGAAGCCGCCGGTCGGGCAGATTTGCCACGGTTTGTTCCATTTGATGAAAAGGCCGAGGGTGGTAGTGTGTTTAGCCCAGAGGGTGCCGGCTATGATTACCGGACAGCCATGGCGTACGGCATGGGCCCGACTGGTACCGGAGAAGATCTGGGTCACTGGGGATCTGTCGCGCCGACATCGGACGATGAGCGCATGCTAAGAGATTTGCCAAGGGATGCCTACGTAATGCTAAAGGGCAAGACACACGAGACATTTGACAAGGCCGAACAGGCTGAGAAAGAGCGCGGCTCCAAGATTGTAAAAATTGGAGACCGCTACTATTCCATACCTAAGTAATTACTTACGGTAGCGCTTGCCGTGCCAGCCCTCCGCTGCGAGAGGAAAATCGGGAGCCCACGACGGTGGCGTAGTCATCATCTTGATTACGTCGGCCATTGCGGACTCCCCGTTTTGTTCTTCAACGAGGAGTAAGACTTCATCATGCACGCTGTTAATCACTTCGTAACCGGCTTTATCAAGGTTAAGCATAGCCACGGCAAGAAAGTCCCGAGCGGTACCCTGTACCGCGGATTGGAAGATGCTACTGCCGATGATGGCGTTCCTAGTCCACTGCCGGCTGTAGGTGTTCTGGCTGTGGACCGTGACGCCGAGCTTTTCACTACCCCAGGGTGTGGTGAGCAACTCGAGCTGTGGCCTCTGCCAACAGATCAACCTGCCACTCGGTAGGCGCATCCATAGCGCACCCTTCGCGCACTTCAATATAATCTTAGCGCCCGCCGCGAACGGCGACCCTGGGTTCTCCACGGCCTGGATCGCCGCGCTCTCGCACGCCCCCCATAGCTCCTTGACCATTACGTACGAGCCACGGTAGTTATCTACCGCGTTCTTTGCCTGCGCCTCCGTGAGCTTAACCCCCATCCCATCCGCGTATTTGACTAGGCCCTTAGCGCCCTGACCAAACATCGCGCCCAAAACTGCCGACTTAGCAACTTGTCTTTGATCCTTCGTAACCGCATCATACGGGACTCGGTATAGGGAGGTGGAGGCGAATGTCTTGTACTCATCTAATCCCTTTCTAAACATCTCGATCTTATCTTTTTGTCCGGCTAGCCAGACACCTACTCGGTTCTCAATAGACGAGAAATCAACGTCCACAAAGGTTTTTCCATCCGGCGCCTTGATTCCACTTCGAACAAGAGAGGATAGCTCTCCCATGCTACCAGTCGCTTGATCAAAAACTCGAGGTATACATCTCTCAATTTCTTCATCGGATAGATTAGGCCGAGCGATATTCTGTAGGTTAAGTCCACCACGAGAAGCCCAACGCCCAGTGCTAGCCCCATGGTAGACAAGCGTATTTCTGATCCTGCCATCTCTTTGTACCTCCAACATTTTAGCGTACTTAGCCACGCTAGTTTGGCTACCATCCTGTCTTAGCTCCAGCGCTTTTTTTACGCGCGTGTGAATGCTGCACTGCAGCATTTTTGAAACGGTCTCGGCGGTCAGATCCTCCAACCCGGCGCCCTGGGCGTTGAGCCAATCTAAGAGCTTTTGACGCTCACTTGGCTTACAGCCGGTCAACTCAAGACATTCCTGGTCTATGGCTGCCTGCGCCCTTTGGACTGCCAGGACGGCATTTTGGAGCTCTCTAGGGTCCACAGGAACGCCTCTTGTATTGATCCGCTGGGTGAGGGTCCAGACTGCCTGTTCGACGTCTTCTAGGGGCCTTAAAACGGCTCCTAGGGCCATCTCCGTGCGTACGTCTTGGGCACAGTAATCAAAGAGCTGCTTTAATAGCTCTGGGTCGTCATTAAAGCCGCCTTTGCTATTGGGTTTACAGAGCTTTTGAATAAGCCTCTTGCCAATAGGGTCTTTCTGATACTGGGCATCCATAAAGGCGCCGGCGTCATCCAAGCCCTGTGGTATGTTATTGGCCGCGGCTACGGCCATGGTGTCAATACACTGCTCGAGCTTTAGTCGTGGCCAATGGTACTTTGGCACACAAACACAGTTCCAGATCGCGTACTCAAACATGGCGTTCCATGCGGCGATCTTGCCGCCATTTCTAACGTGGTTTAATAGCCTCAGTAAACCAAATCCTCCATCTGGTTTAAAGACTTGTACGTTCTCGGGTGCGGTGCCAAACGCAATACACAGGACTTCTGTGGTTTCATGGTTGGCGTAGTTGTCAAGGCCCACCTCTGGCAGGTCTGCCTTACTGCGTGTCTCAAAGTCAATCGAATATATCATAGCGCTCCTTAGGCTGTCCGACGTATCGGCAATTATACTAATGCAAAAAAGAGGGGAGCCGAAGCTCCCCAAATCACCACCATGTGAAATTATCTACGCCACCGCCAGGCAATGCTCCAGTTAAACAAATTGAGCGGTGGGCACTTCCAAGGATCAGATCTCACACGATCCCGCGCTACATGCTAGCTGTTGCGCGCCCTCGACGTTGTCTGTGACTTCTTTGAACTCGTTCCAGTTGATCGTTGGGACCTTGGCTTTGAGCTCGTTGTACTCTTCTTCGGTGCACTCTTCGTACGGGGCTTGGCGGTAGGTGCCGCCGTCGTACGGGAGGTACGAGACCCCTGAGATTTCGCTGAAGTTTTCCCAGGTCCACGCGCCGACTGTTGGCCAGTCTTTTTCTTCGACGGAGATCGTGACGCTAGGTTTATGCTCACACCAGTGTCGTTGGAATGTAAGCCAAAGGGCGAGATGATCCATTGGTGTGACGTCGGATCTTGTAATTCCTGCTGGGGCTTTTTGTGGAAAACTGAACACAATCGTCTGATCAGGTTTGTAAACACATGGCTCATTGGGGATCCCTTGTTGAATTAAGAACTGTGTAAGAGGGTCTTTTTTATCGCCTCTAACTCTGCGGATATAGAACTTACTATGTCTTGGGTGTATTCCAGATGCGCTATCAACAAGCTGGCTGACGGTTCCGGATGGTTTAACGCAAGTGATCGCAGCACTCTTAGGTATTCCGAGCAGAGCTGCGTATTCCTCATTGGCTCTTCGAGCCTCCTCTCGAAGTCGTGATAGTAACTCATTTAATTTATCTCCCTGTGTTGTTAGTAGAGGGTTGTCGTAAATGCCTGTAAGCGACACTCCCAACAATCTCTCTTCCTCGGTGTTACGTTGCCACACTTTGCGCAGATACGGAAACTTTGTAAAAGTGGCCTGGATTGTGCCAAGAATCGAAGCGATTCGTACCTTTCTAAGAAGCGTTTCCTCAGTGTCGTCATGTCTTACCACTGCCTCCGTAAGGTTACAAAATTGGTAGGGCCGAAGAATAATTTCTGAGCAGGGGTTAGTTCCGAACTCAAAGTTAGGATCACGGTGTCCATACTTAGCAACGGTATTCTTGGCAGCCTCACGGTTAAATATGCCACGCTCTCCGCTGTGTGAATTGTATAGAGATAGCCACTCTTCCATAAACTTTCCAACGGTAGGAGTCTCATTATACACCGCGCTATTATTGGCGAGCGCACGGTGAGGTGCAGTCTCCCACCAGGGTCCAGCTTTAGCATGACGGATCCTTTCATCGTCAAGGTCAGATAACGAGATCATTGCCGAGCGACGCACGCCACCCACGACAACTACCTCACCAATTTTACACATCAGGTCGTGGCACTCTAACGAATGTAGACGACGTCCGGCTGCGTGCTTAAACGTGTTGACCGCAAACTTAAACAGGTCGACTAATGGTTCCGGCCCTGAAGCTCTTCCGCCAAATGTTTTGAGTCTTGCTCCGGCAGGTCGGATGGAAGAGACGTCCCACTTAGGGATCTCGCCTGCGTAGAGATGTGCAATGAGCAGGCGGAGTGATTTTGCCCATCCTTCTTTGGAGTCGTGGACGACGATGGTGTGCTCGGAGTCAAATAGTTTTTCAGGCACTTCTGGCAGATTGGATATGTACTTAGCCTCCACCGAAAATCCGACTCCTGTACCGCAGAGCAATATGAACATTGCCTCATCGAACGACTTGGGGTCATCCACCGGGAGATACGAGCAATTATAGACACAGGTGTTATCACGATCAGCACTCTTTCCTGCCGTCATCATGGCGCGCATGGACGGCATCAAATCTAGGTTATGGATAGCATCAAAAATTTCATTTCGTAATTCTGTCTTATCTTTTATCGCCGGTGTTCTACTAAAAATATAGTCTACGTAGCGATCTACTGTCTCCGCCCAGGTCTCTCGGCGTTGCTTGTCATCTTGAAAGCGGGCGTATCTACTGGCGGCAATGTATTCTTGGTACTGATCCATTTATTGTTCTCTATGTTGTATGGGTTGATGAAAAAGGGAGGCCGCAGTTTCTACGGGCACTCCCTTGCACTACTAAACTACTTAAACTGCGAAGTCGGCTGCTGCTGTTGTGCTGCCACCTAACTTCTCGCCGTCCTCTAACTTCTGGACGTTGTTCAAGCCACATGCGATGCCCTTAGATCCCTGAGCATTGTATGGGTAGAACGTGATTGATGCGCGACCATAGCACCCGCTATAGAACTCACTTGTGTCAATGATCGGGTTAAGATCTTGATCTACAACGCCCGGCTTTTGTGCCGAGTTTGCATTGATAAAGTAGCTGTTAGCGTATGCTGGGTCGTCTTTCTCCGCGTCGCCATCACGCAGGCCACCCTTTAAGTTCTTGGGTACCGCGCCACCGAAGTATGCAGACGCCGCGGCCTTGGTCTCTTCAAATGCTTTTTGGAGACGTGCGATGGTGTCCTTGTCAGACTTGGGGATGATGATTGATACGGAGTACTTCGGTGTGCCACCCTCGATTGAGGAGGCGGGTTGGAATACGTTCGCATAAGAAAAACGAACTTTACCGGTTACAACTTTTACTTTAGTAGTGGCTTGTGCCATGTTGATTCCTTTATAACTGTAGAACTGGACTTCAATAGGGGCCAGTTCGTCTACCCTCTGCTAAATATACTAATGCAAACTTATTCACTTATGTTTTTCACAATACGATAATCCCAATATTGCAACCGTCTTTTATAATAATCCGCAAGTGTTTGCTCTTGGGTCTCTTGTATTTTTGACAGCTCTTCTTGTGATAACTTCTCTTCATGCGTCGTAGAATATCCCATGTTTCTCCATCGCCTTCTTCATTGCCATTGCCTGGATAAAATCAACTAAGTACTCTGGCTCGTGTAGCATCTCGGGATCTTCTGCCACCACGTCAAATATATTACCGATTGAGTCGCGGAGCATATTGACCTCATGCCTAAGACCACGTCCAGATAATCCATCAAAGTCTTTAATGTACTTATCAATCATTAGGTCCGGGATATCAAACTCCGCACCGTAAAATTTTTCCTTCATATTATTTTGCGACCAATACGAGCCCCGCGTTGCCAATTGCGTAACCTATAAACATGATGCCCGTACCAACGCCGCCCTTCATAAATTGATCAATTGCCACGATAAAATACACGAGGCCCATCGCTGCTATTAGCCAGGTGCTCATTTAAAGTCCTCCGTCGCGGTCTCTTGGACGCGGACCAGTTTGGGTGAGCCCTCTGGTCGCTGGACTAGCTCCCCCAACCACGCCACAACCTGGCCCTTTGGTCTTAGCTTCTCTAGTGTCGCGATTGACTTGAGCTTTGGTGACTCCCAGAGCTGTTCTTCTGGCACGCCCTTTTCTTTTAATACCTCAACCGCTAGTAGCTGGTCGGTGATTTTGCGGTGCGTTACCGTGGTCGATAACTTAAAGCCAGTCGGTAGCTTGTTCTCGTTGACTGCCTTATCGAGCGCGTACTCTTCAACGTCCGCTACCCAGGTCCGTAGGTCCTGCGCCTTGGCTAGCACGTTGGCTAGTTCCTCGTCATCTAGCAGTGGCGGATCTTTAAACTCCTGCTTGGCTAGCTCTGTATTGAAATCAGAGCGGGCGCGGCACTGTGCCTTTGCACGACAGAATTGACAGTGGTCGCCTGGAATAAACTCACCAGACCCGCTCCATGCCTTCTTAGCCTTGGGCTTTACAAAGTAATTTGCCCAGTCTACGAGTTTATTAACGGTGGTGCCGTCAGTACTGATACTGTCCAGGCGAGGCTGGTGGATCGTGTAGGATACCTCTTTGATGTCCGGATACTCTTCTTTAAACTTGGCATAAGCACCCAGCGCATATAGTCGTAGCTGGGTGTTATCGATCGCTGAGACAGGCACACCCTTTCCAAACTTGAGGTCGATGACGCGAATGGTGTGCTTAGAAAGTATAACCACATCGGCCGTGCCAAATCCATCAGGCACCCAGTCGCTAAAGTCCACACGTTGCTCAAAGAGCGGGGTATCACCCTCACCGATCTGGCTACGCACATATAGAACGTAATTATCGACGTTAGCCTCGAAATCGTCGTTGTAGTAGGGTGTGCTTTTAACTGCGCTGTATTCTGTTTCATATTCCTCGGTTCCAATTTGTTGAAAATGCTGGCGTAGCTTTATCTCAGCTAGTGTGTGGGCAGTGGTGCCCTCCTGGCTAAAGTCAAATGCGTCTGAGTTTTTCTTTGGTTCGGGGAGTGTTGCCTCTAGCCTTGCGCTTGGCGTACATGTTAGCCATCGCTTAGATCCCGAGGCGCTTAAAAGAGCGTGTGCGGTCATCTTATTCTTTCAATTCTGTTTTGGGTATATATACTAATGCAAAAATAAAGGCCCCGTAGGGCCTTTTTTGGTAAAAACTGGAACTTTATTTTTCTTAGGACTTTAGGGCGGAAATCAAATCTGCTATCTCTTTATTAAAGTCGATCTTTGCCTCGATCTTCGCCTCTATTTTAGTGTCCCGCGTCTCTCGGTAGTCCTGCTGGAACTGGCCACGTAAGGCAATCTCGGCCAGCCGGCTGTTGTATGCCTTGTTGTCAACGTTTGCCAGTAGCTCACGCTCCCAGTACGCCTGTGCGTGGACCAGGGATAGGTCCAGGGCCTCGGCAAACTCTGGGTACTTCTTCTTCCAAGTCTCCGCGGTGCCCTTTGAAATGCTTAGGTCGGACCAGATCATTTTTTGGGACGCGCCCAGCTTACCCAGCTCGATCATGCGATCGCACATAGCCGGATCGTATTTGGACGGGTTTGCTTTTTTAGTTGCCATTATTTTTTAGCTGTCTTTGCAGAATCTTTAAATGCCTTGGATGTGGGCGCGCCAGGATCACCAGGCTTGCGCATCTTCTCGCCGCTTCCAGCCTTGATACGTTCACGCTTTTTTTGGATGTTGGCATAGAGGCCAGGTTTAGCTGCCATAAAATATCCCATAAGTTATGCACCACAGCTCCAAACATAACTTATAGGTTATGAATATTGCCACTGGCACGGTTGTGAAATAGAAAATGTCTTTTGTTGTCATGTGTTTGGTGGAGTAGCACGGTACTGCCCCGTGGTCCGCTGGGTTGCATATTAGCCTTGGCCCCTCGTCGAAACTATACCTACCCCATTGTAAAAAAGTCGCGACTTTTTTGTAAACTGGTTCAAAAAAGTCGCAACCGATACTAAAATACTGCCGTGATGCGGTTAAAGCGCTTAACGCCGTCAACCAATTGCGACTCGATCGTGGTGCTGATGAACTTGTTCATCTCGATCGCGTTGTCAATGATCTCGTGCATGCTGGGGAATTGTGGCGCCTTCTCGAGCAGTTTTTTACCTGCCTCGTCTGCCACTTCCCATGCCTTTAACTGGGCGTTGTACTGCTCGGTTAAAAACTCCTTGGAGGTCTTGAGTAAGTCATAGCGTAATTCAAATGGATTCATTGTAAATCTCCTGTGTTTGTGTATGTAAAATAAGGCGTTCGGGTGTCTCCCGACAGCTTACTAGCCCTATATCTACTAATGCAAAATCTACTTCTTTTCCGCCCCATCTGGGTTAATTAATAGCCTGTCACGCTCTGCAGCGCGAGCTTTGGCCTCCTTAATTGACTCGTTGATGATTAGGCGGGTCACTGCCCCGGCCATCTCCTGGATCTGCTTCTCCTTGGCCGCTTCTTTGTCCTCCAGTGCCTTGTCTATATCGTTACGGATACCGGCACGGTCCAACAAATCTTTAAGTTTCATCTTTTTGCGCCTTCTCAACGGCCTCGAGACTTGCCTTTGCGTGCTCAACCTGCGGGCCCGCCTGTGCCTGGATCTCGTTAATAAAACCCACCACCTGGATAAATGGCGACTGCGCTAACACATTTAACAGCGCGTTAATATCTTTTACAGAAAACTCAAGCGTTACGTTAAAGTCATCTAATAGTTCCTTCTTCACTTTTTACCTTTCTTTATTTTAAGTTCTACGTCTACATCCGGCTTATATTTAGCTAGCTGTACAAAGTGCCCGTTGTGTACCATCTGCTCGAATCCATCCCACAGCCGTTGGTTCTGAAGTTTTGCGGCGTACTTGATCCCGCTGATATAGTTATATACTTCGTCTTCGGTCATATATTCGGGTTTATCTAAATACTGCCGTAAGAACTCGTCTAGGTAGTCCTCTACCTGGGCGCACTTAATGATGTCTTGCTCCAACTCAAACCGATCATACTCGCTCCATAGGTTCATTTCTTTTTCTTCCGTTTCTTTTTGTCAAAGTCATATACATACCACTCGCCGACGGCCTCAATGCTTTCTAACACGCGCTCAAAATGTTCTAGGTCTTCTTTTTCAAAATCTTTTAGTTTCTTCTTAGACTTTAAAACCTTTATGTTGTCAGTTAGCGAGTGATACGTGTCTAGTAGGTGTGCCTCCATAATTGCGTCGGCGGTTTCCCAGTCTACCGTAATAGTTAATCCTTGGATCATAAAAAGGTCCCCATCAATGTTAGTGTCGCGCCAAGTGTGATAATGCAATTGATAACTAATCGTTTCCAGGGTGCGCAGTCTGGCTTAAAACTATCCGCCACGCTGTATGCCAATATGCCCGTAATCATTAGTGCCACGCCAATACCTGTCATCATTTCATTCTCCGTTCAATTTCTCTGTCAATGTACCACCGTGCCTTACGTAGATCCTCAACTGCGTCATTCTTAAGGTCGGCGCGCCAAATGTATTTCACTGCGTTACCCAAACAAAAGCCCATGTGCTCGGTGATCTGTATACACTCTACACCACTGGGATGCGCTGTGTAGTGCTTAGGCTTGTTTACTGGATCGTTCACGTCTCATCTCCCTTAGGTGTGTTTGCATCGTAGTTACCTCGTCCATTGTCTCGCACTGCCAGACTCCCATCAACTTCTCAAATCTGCTGTGGCTCAGGTCAATGTCTTCGACGCCCATTAGCGTCTCCATCATGTACTTGTCCTTGTATAAATACTCTACAATAAAGTGGCTCATAGCTTTAGTTCCTTCCTGATAAGTTCGATGCCCTTAGCAAAATGATAGCGCCAGTATTTCTCTGTCACACATACGTCTGTGTAACTTAGCCCATCTAAAAATGACTCGATAATAAACTGTTGCTTGGGTGGCAACTTATCTGAGATCAGTCGACGTATGTCTGAGATATCCTCGGGGTCCCAGGGTAGCCACCCCTCGATGATGTTTGAGGAAATGCCTTCGCTCTCGTCTTGCTCGATTGGGTCCGGGTCCTCATCGCTGAGTCGCGGGGCTGTTGCGCTAATTTTGTATATTGTGATTTTCTTCATACGTAATTATACTAATGCAAAATTTAGGGCGTTTAACAGGGCATCCTGCAAATTTATTTTTCCGTCCAATACCTTAATTACCTGCTCGTCGATGCTGTTAGATACGGCTAGGTGGTGGATAATGACGGGTTTATCTTGGCCTTGGCGGTAGATTCGTGCGTTTGCCTGGATGTAGTTCTCACTGCTCCAGGGTAGGTCATACCAGACGGTCTGCGCCGTCTCACCTACGTTGCACTGTAAGTTCAGGCCAATGCCACCAGACTGCGGGTGGGCTAATAGCATACGGATCTTACCATCGCGCCATGCTTGGATGTTGTTATCGTCTAGTACCACTGCGTGGGGGAACTGATCTTGGATCCGTTGCAGTGAGTGCTTGAAGTGATAGAACACCAGCGTGGGCGCCGATGACTCCTCCATAATCGACTCGAGGTACTCCAGCTTGGCGCGGTGGACTTCCTGCCACGATCCATCCTCTGCGTAGACTGCGCCGGATGTGAACTGCAATAGCTTACCGGCCAGTGCTGCGGCTGTTGGCGCGGTGATTGTCTCCGATCCAATATCTGCCACCATATCCTTTTTAAGTGTGTCGTATTGTTTACGCTCTGCCGTGGTTATGTCTACCTTGTGATACAGTTCGGTTAATTTTGGCAGTGTCAAATAATCCTCGGCCTTTAGGCTAAAACAAATATCCGCGATCTTGTCCTGGATAACCTTGTCCATGCCCTGCTTTATCCTCCAACTATATACCACGCGTGTATGGCGGTTAAATTGGTCCGGCTCCATGTACTTATCTCTGAACCGGGTCAGGGACGTCTCTAAACGGCTCCCTAAGTCTAATATACCCACCTGGGACCAGAGATCTCCGATGCCCTGGGGGGTGGGTGTACCTGTGAGGATTAAACGCCTCTGGAAGCCCTTTAAATGCTTTTTAAGTGCCTTAAATCGCTTGGTGCTGGGGTCCTTAAACCGGCTGGACTCGTCAATCACTAGGTTTTGAAATACTGCCTCGGGCTGTTCCAGTAGCCAAATCAAGTTCTCGAGATTGACTACGTACACGTTCGAAGAACTCCTCAACGCTGTTAACCGTTGAGCCGGTGTCCCCAGGATCTTGGCTATCTTTAGGTGTTGCAGGTGATTCCATTTCTTTGCCTCCGCGTCCCATACTGTCTCCGCTACCCTCTTTGGCGCTACGATAAGAGTTTTCCCCTTGAGTTGCTCCGCGATAATCGTTAGCGTCGTTGCTGTTTTCCCAAGTCCAGGGGGAAGAAACAGACCCAAGTTCGGCACCAACTGCGCCTGCGATATGAGTTCCTGTTGGTACTGGTGTAGGTTTGATCTTAAAAGCATTTAGCACTTCCTTACGTTTGTCATGTAACCAATCTGCTACTGCGTACAGTTCTACTTCGGTTGCGTCTGATTTTATTCTATTGGCTATGTCTGATATCCAAACAACATTGCCCTCAACGTATCCTAGTTCGGGAATTATTCTATCCAGCGTGGGTGAGTCTTTTGTTTTGTTACCTAAACCAAACCGTTGCCATTCAAATGGTGTTTTAAATACTGGACATACATCTGTTTTTATGCTTTCTAAATATTTAACAGTTAGATTAAACGGAACTTTTTGAATTGCTGCCGTTCGTTTGTACCCACCAAGGCGAACTTGCATTGCAGTTTTATTTAAATCTACGACCCATCTTTCTTCTAAGTATCCTGTTTTTTTAACCATTATTTTGTTACTGTAGCCGGTAAAAAACATTCCGTCTTCTCTTCTGTCACCCCGTTTAAAAGGTTTTCCAGTTTTAGGATTTAGTCGTTTCACGTATAAACTCCTCAATATCGTCGTATGATCGTAGTATGTGTACCGGAAAGCCGGCCTCGCCGAGCTGATCAAATACTAAGACCTGCCTAGGCGATAGCTTTCCGTCTGCTGTCTTTAGCTCAACCAAGTGGACCTGATTGTTCAGAAACACTAGCCGATCCGGCACCCCCGCCACTGTGGATATCCACTTGAACGTTAGTCCCTTGCTTTGTGTTACCTTTTTTACGAGATATTTTTCGATCTGCTTTTCTAGCATTATTATTTTTCTCCGCCATCGTTATCTTAAACAATTGTCGTACCAGTGACTCGCTAAGATAGGCGCGCGTCTCTCCCTTGATGCCATCATCCTCGCCGATGTACTCGGCCAAGTGATCAATTGCGTGACTGACCTCGTGCGCAATCGCGCCGACTACCTCGTCGATGCCGTCGGTGAGCGCCTCTAAGTTAAACACTAGGATAACCAACGCGTCCTGTCCATCACCGATTAGGTGCGTCTCTGCTACGCCAATGTCCAAGGCCTCGGCCTTCATCGTGACCTTGTGGTCTTTTAGGATCTGTTGGAATACAGTGTTTGAAAAACATACCTTCATCACGTCGGGATAAAACCCAACGTCTAGTTTGTAGTAGTCGTATTTTTTCATTCTAAAAACACTGGCGTGGTCTCGCCCACCCAGGCCCCCTTCATGTTGAACTCCATGTACTCGATGGCCTCTTCCTCTGTCATGCCGTCGTGCTCCATTAACAAACGTATTACCTTATCGGTGCTGTAACATACTGCCTCTAATCCAATGCGTGTCACCACGCCCATGATGGCGGAGTCGAGGTAGTCGGGGTCCATCACCAACAGGTCTGGGTACTGCTCTGATAATTCTTCGCGTCTTGTGTTCATTAATGCCTCGTCTTCTTTTGTTTGTATTCAAGCATGCTGATAATCTCCGCCTGCTCCTCTTCGGATAACTCCTCGACTGGCGTGGAGTAATCGATTATCTCTCCGCTCTCTGCCAACTCAAAGATGCCGGCGATAAACGCGTCGAGCTCTTCCTGTGTCAGGTCCGCGTCCTCTGCGAGATCGTCGAACACACCCTCATCAAACACTACTTTAAACGGAGGCTTCTTTTGCATGTTTCATTTTCTCCTGTGCGATGTGTTCTTTTAAAATCGCTATTACGCCAATTTCGATCAGCTTGCCCTTGGTGTAGTCGTCCATGTCCACCTCACAATTAGCCGAGCCGTCCTCGTTTTCGCTGAGTGTTTTGATGGTAAATTTAAACTCTTCTTTTTTACGTTTCATTTTATTCCGTGCCTCCGTTCTATCGCGCGGGCAAACGCAATTATGTCGCCCTCGGTTTGCATTCTAATCCCTGTAATCTCTTCATTTGTAAGAGGTTTTGACTTGTAGATTCCGCATAAAACTGGCCTTGGATCCGCGACTACGGCGTCCTCATAGCCTGGTTGCCAGGGTGCCTCTGCTACATAATTTGGTTTCATTCTATCTCCTCGTACCATCCACGTACATAAAAACTATCGCCGAAGTCTTCAATTAACTTCTCGGGATAACCATTGTCAATTAGCCACTTACAGGTGTCATCGACGTGCTCGGGGATCTCTTTTGGGAATCCGTACTTCCACCCGCTTGGCGGGTCAATCATTTTAACTTTCATTTTTAATCCCGTGATGTTGTTCAACTGTTCGCACAAAGTCGCGCATGTTCCACATCTTGTTTGTTTTGTTTAGTGTGGTGACCATTTCGTTGATCTGTGCGTCTGTCATTGGCGTGCGGTTTACTGCGTCTTCGTATTCCTGTACTGTGTGGTAGTGTGTGTCCATATTATCTCCTGAATCGTGTTGCCGGTTTGCGTTTGCCAAATCTTACGTATATCTTTAAAGCACACAGGCGCCCGTAAGTTTGGTTGCGCCACCCCTGCGAGGCCCTGCGGTACATCTGCATTTTGGTGCGCTTGTAATGACTTGGCTTTCCGTCTTTGTTAATGAATACAGTGCGACGATGGCCCACCCTGCCAAAGATTTCAGTAAAGCCATTGCGCAGGGTGGTCCTCCTGAAGTTAAACTTTTTCATCGGGCTTGTGGTTTAACATAAACTCGGCGTATTGCCACGCCTGTTGTCCCGCCATTGACGGCGCCTCCCCGCGCGCAACTAGCCCCATCAACGCCAGACCTGCAAAAAACATCAACTCATCTTTGTTATCCATTAGTATCCTTCCGTTTCAAATGTTTCAACTGTTTTTAAGTACTCGCCGGCCGATGTGTTAAATCGTAGCCCCAAGTAGATCGGGGTACGACTACCTTCGGACCGGCTTTCGCCTGCCTCGATGCGTTTCTCCTGTGTCGCGGCCAAGAACCTGCGCTTGAATGACATCTCCGAGCCAGGTGGCAGGCTACGTTTAAGCGCCCACCTCTTCCAACACAGGAACACGTCGTCCTTCTTAACCTGTGACACTGGGTCAAACACAAACGTGTCCTCCACGAATGAGTTCAGTGGGTTGCCCAACTGCTCCATCAACAGCAACAACTGACGCCCCGACTGTGGTTGTATGAAGTGCCCGCCACGTGCCAGTCTGCGATCAAGTCCGGCCATCGCCCAGTTAAAGATACCGGCCAACTCGCCGGATAGCTTATTAAACAGGTCGGTGTCCTCGTTGTCGTAGAATGACTTGGTCATGCGTAGCACCAACATACGGCCGGTGAGCGCATTACTGTTCTCGGTTAATTGCAACGCCTCGTTCGAGTATACGATGATACGCGTTGGCAGATAGCCCGACCATGCCTCCTTATTTTTGCGATTAACGGTGACAGTATCACCACCCACAATACGCAACAACTGGCTAACGACAGCGCTACGATTACGCTCAGGTGCACGAGCGTCAGTAAATGAGGCAAGGGGTTTTCCAAGCCATGGTTGTAAGCCAAATGTATCACAGAGCTCCTCCAATTGTGGTGCGACGGTGTTGTGCTGTCCGAATAACGACACGAGCACCTTGTTGATCGTGCCCTTACCGCTACGTCGTGGACCAATTACGTTAAAAAACTTCTGCTGTCTCGTGTCTCCCGACAGAATGTAGCCGAAGATCTCTTGCAGTGCGTCGATCGACTCTTGATCGTCTTCCCATATTGACTGTAAGAATGCGTCCCACTGTGGGCAGGTCGCGCCTTGGTCGTACTTAAATGGTAGCGAGTGCTGTGTAAAGAACCCAAGCGAGTGTGGCAGTAAGATTTTGTCCTCTAGGTGAAAGAGGCCATTCTTGACGCTGATCAACTTCGAGGCGTCGGGTTTATTTGCCTGATACTCTTCAAACCAAATCGGTGGCTTGGTGTTTGCGTGATTGGGTAAATGCACGATCGACTTAATCGCATCCATAGAGGCCGAGACGCTCGCCGGTGACGGGTTAAACGGCACCAAGGCACCGCCCTTGGCAGGTTTCTTACACTTATCAAGGAACGCATATAACTTCGAGCGTATCGTTGCCTCCTCGATAATCTCGTAGTGCGTGCCGGCGTGTATAAAAAAGTCTTCCGCGTAGTGCACTAGCCGGTAGCCCTCCTCGCTGGAGTAGAGCGCATCGAGAAAGGTGCGTGCGTGATTCATCGCGCCCGAGTCGAGTACTATCTCGCCCCGAGCGAGCGCATCCGCCCTCTCTTTCTGATTGACCTTAAAGATGATGCTCCGTAGAGTCGCGCCACCACTCTTGAACGTGCGCCACTTACTCTCACAGCTATTCATGCCGGTTGATGCGTACTTGCCGGATTGCGAGCTCCAACGATCCCACAGTTCACAGGCCTCGACGTCACCGCCAAACTGGTGGAAGAGCGCAAATCCCACGCCCATCCAGTCTGTGTACCCGCAGTCGGGGTCGAGCTTGGATAGTAGCTCCATCTCGACTCGGTGCAGGTCGTAGCCCTCTACCGGTGGCACGTAGTCCGCGAACGCGTCGCCTGTCACGTGCAGTGCACGCTCGGGTATGAACGCCGAGAGATCCTGCGCCTCGGTTGGTATCGTACCGCCTAGGTAGTGGCCGGTGACTGTGAAGAACCTACCCTGTGGGTAGATCTCTAGCCCTTGGCTGTGGTCGACGTGGGCGTGCGCTAGATCGGCGCGGGTAAATATCTTAATGCCAGTGCCCGATGGTGAGACCTCGTGGTATCCAAGTAGCTCGTCGGATATATGTTGCAGTGCAGCATTTGTGAAACGCGAGGTGGTATGGTCAAAGCAGTCGTCTAAGTCCACGCCGATTAGGTTGTCGGTTTGGGTGAATACAAACCCGATACCCGCAAACTTCTCGGGGTCTTCCTCGTAGGCGTGTTGGACTGACGGGAAGTCTGTCCACGTCGTCGGGTTGGTTGACGAGGCGGGTTGTCCACTTACCTGCGTTGGCAGTTTAGACCACCGCTTGTTGCCCTCGTCGCCTACCTCGACAAGGCGCCACAGTACCCACCTAGGGATTCGTTTCAATTCCAGTGGTATCGTGGCAAATTGCACGGGTAAACAAATTGGTTTATCTGTCATAGTTTCCTTTCTTCACACTTACTAATGCAAATTTTTGGGTGCTGATATTTCACAATGTGAAATGAGTTGCTGTAAGTCCTTGATGTTTGACGGGGATGCGGGGGTTGCGGGGGTTAATTCCAGTTTACCCTCTATCTT
>Ga0209033_1000227_pt1 | contig 31530 bp, 25 predicted proteins | sample LauGreFa1BDMLBDN_2_FD_188218 | JGI IMG/M metagenome (GOLD analysis project Ga0209033, IMG submission 188218) | Freshwater lake microbial communities from Lake Michigan, USA - Fa13.BD.MLB.DN (SPAdes) (version 2) | ecosystem: Environmental > Aquatic > Freshwater > Lake | place: Lake Michigan, USA...
TGGCAATGCCGGCCGGCAACGCCACCGCCGCGGCGCTCGTCGGCGCCGAACCGGCTTGGCCGGACGTGGCTTGCGCCGCGCTTGCCGACCACTCGGCCAGCAGCATCGTGGCCATCGCCACGGCGAGGCCGCCTGCAAAGGGTCGACGGATCGACGCGTTTCGCACCATGGGCCGCTGCGCGCTCAGACGAGGATTTCGGTGATGGTCTTCGAGGTCTGCAGCGAGCGGGTACCCCAGGTATCGATGGGCACACCCATCACCTGCATCGCGGTCAGGCCGACGCGCGTGATCGGATCGCCATTACCGACGACATGCAGACCCGTTTTGATGCGCCCACCGGCGTTACCCGCCGTGAATACGGGCACGCCATCGACGGAGTGCACGCGCGCATAGTTGGTCTCGGTGGCGGCAAAGATCAGCATGTTGTCGAGCAGCGAGCCGTCGCCTTCACGGATGTTGGCGAAGGCATCGATGAAAGTCGCGAACGCATCCATCGTGCGGCAGTTGAACCAGAATGCCACCGGCTGGTAGCCGAGCACCTTATCCGGCGTCTCTTCGTGCGTCAGCAAGTGGTGGGTGTAGGTCTGCCCCGGGCGACGCATGTGCGAGAAGTTGTCGCTGAAGACCATGTTGAATACTTTGGTCTGGTTGCAAGCGACGGCCATCGCCATCATCTGCGACATAACCTTGTGGTTGGCCACCACAGTGTCGACCTCGAGACCCTGCGGCATATCCTGCTCTGCGCCATCGCGACGCGGTGCACTCGGGATCGCGCAGGACTGATTGGGTTCGGGCTTGCGCAGTTGTGCTTCGAGCTGGCCTTCAAGCTGGCGGATCGAGGTGAAGTATTCGTCGAGCCGCTGCTGGTCCGCCGTGCCGACCCGACGCAGCAGCGCCTTGCGCTCGTCGGTTACCGCCGAGAGCACGCTGCGCCGCACCATCATGCGAGTGTCGGGCTTAAAATCGGCTTTGTTGGGATCGGCGAATTCAACGCCGAACACGCGCGAGTACAGCTTCTCGGGCGACGCCTCGGCGGCAGCCCGGCTGTTGGTGCTGCGCGCGCTGTAGTTTTCGCGCGCAATACCGCAGGCCGTGGCGTCGAGAGTCTGGAAACGCGCGCCGCGGGCGATGTGATCCGCCACCAGCAGATCGAGCGTAGGAGCCGGAATCTCGCTGTTGGTCGAGGGTGCTGAACCGGTGCGCGAGGCCACCCAGCCGCTGAAGTGCGTGTAGTTGGAACGGCCATCAAGCGGCATGTTGAAGCCGCCGAAGAAATTCAGGCGCTTTTCATGGCGCTTGAGCGGCAGACACTCGGTCAGGAACTCGATGCCGGATGCGGTGCGCGTCTTCGGCACGATGGCGTGCCCCGGCGTATGGCCGAGGCCCCAGTACCAGGTTCCGAAACGTACCGGCAGCGGGGCTCCCGTTCCAGCCAGGGCCGTACCGTTCTCGTTGAGGAATGCGTCGAGGAACGGCAAGGAAATACCTACCGTGGCACCGCCCAAAGCGCCACGCAGGACGGACCGACGGGTGACGGGACGCGGCAACAAAATACTCATGACTTGCCTCTCGGACTCACGTTGACGGCGGCCGTCTGGGCCGCAGGTTGCTTGACAGCATACATGGCTTCACCGAGCGCAATCTCGCGCAGCAGCGCCCGGACCTTAAATCCCTCGTCCTCGAAGCGGTGTTCGAGGTGCTTGAGGTACTTGCGTTCGTTGCGTACGGGGGTGCGCGCCGTCGCATAGGAATACAGCCGGTTGACGAGGCAAGCCGGCGCCGCCGGGTTCTCCCGCAGCGCCGGGCCGATCCCGGCAACGTCCTTGAAATTGAACCCGTCGAGCTCGCCGGTCGCATCGATCGGGTAGCCCTCTTCGGAGGTGCGCAGCTGGCCGGCCCCGTCGATGTGCTCCATGCCGAGGCCCACTGGATCGGTGAGCTTGTGGCAGCCAGCACAAGCAGGCTCGATCGAATGCACGGTCAGGCGCTCGCGGGCGGTGTGCGCCGGGGATTGCGGATCGTTGAACTTCGAGAAATCGACGGTGCCCGGCGGATCCGGCACCCGCTGACACAGCAGGATTTCGCGGATCGCCTTGCCGCGCAGCGTCGGCGAGCTGCGTCCGGCATGCGAGTGCAGTGCCGTGAAGCTGATGTGCGTGGCGATGCCGACCCGCGGATCACCTTCGGGGAACTCGTACTCCATCCAGCCGCCGTCGGGCCGCGAGACGGGGACGCGATAGATCCGCCCGAGCGGTCCGCTGAGGAACGTCTTGCGGGTCGTGAACACGTCGCGATAATCGCCATCCTGCCGCAGCACCACGTCCATCATCGTGCGCAAGGTCTGCTCGCGGGCATCGTTGGCGACAGCCGTGCTGAACGCCGGGTAGATGATCGCGTCCTTTTCAAGTCGCGCGATGTTCTCGAAGTTGAGCATATCGTCAAAGAAAAGGCGCAAGCCCTGCTCGAGGCGCGGCGAGTCGAGCAGGCGATCAACCTGCTTCTTCATCATCCGTGGCGCGTGCAACTCGCCGCTCTCGGCGACGCGCAACAACTCGTCATCGGGCGAAGTGCCCCACAGGAAAAAACTCAGCCGTGCGGCTTTCGCGTAGGCATCGAGGCGCACCGCACCTTCGCGATCCGGATCGGGCTCGACCTCCTCGATGACGAAGAGGAACGAAGGCGAAATCAGCATGCCCGCGAGTCCTGCGGCGAGCCCCTCGTGGAAACTGCCGAGCTCGGTGGTGGCAGCGTCCGCCACGGCTACGGCTGCATCGAGTTCATCTTTGCTCAAGGGCCTGCGGTACAGCAGTCGACCCGTGTCGCGGAAAAACAGGCGTGCGCACTGCGGATCGGGGCTCAGCGCATCGGCCGGCGCGCAGGGGATGAGAAAGTCGCGGTTTTCCTCGCTCGTCACCTGCGCTGCAATGGAGCGCGCCATGCGATCGAGCTGCTCGAGACCTGCGGGAGTGATGTGCGCATCCGAAGAACCAACCGTCAACAGGCCATTGGTCCGAACCAGAGGATCGAAGGTGCCACCGATCGTGATCTGCTCGCCAAAGATATCGGCGATGATGCGCCGATACTGCGGCTCGGTCAGCAGACGCATGCCGGGTTCAGCGCCGCGGGTTGCCGGCGTTCCGCCGCCGCAGGCCGCCAGAATCCCAAACGACAGGGCAAGCGCCAGCAAGGCAACACCACGCACACGACTCACCGGAACCACTCCTTGACGCGCTGCCACCAGCCTTGACCCGCACTCATCGTGCCTGCGGCCCCGTCATGCACGACGAAGGCCGACACCGCCTTGAACACGAATGCCGAAGACAGCGCAGTGCACTCGCCCGTCTTCGGATCGGGATAGCCGTCGGCGATCTCGTGCGCCGCCACGTAGATCGAAGGACAGTTGGAGATCGCCGTCGACTGGATCGGGCCAAGTCCGCCGATGTAGAACATGAGCTCGTCGAGATCGAAATAGGCGGCGGCCGTTCCTTCGGCGCTATCACCGTCCTTGGACAGGGTCATGCGCATCCGCAGATCGCGAAACAGGCGATTTTGATAGGTGTAGTTGCCGTAGAACGGAAGGTTGACGTCACCCGGCTCCGTGATCAGCACGCCGTTGACGATCTTGCCGCGCACTTGACTCGCATAGCGCGGCTTACCCCCGTAAGTGTCGATGCGATAGCTGCCATGCGGCAGAAATCGGCCGCTGCCATCGAGGGTGTACAGATCGATCGATCGATAGAAGTTGACCGTCACCTCGGGATCGTTGCGCGGGTTGTCGACGCCCGTGATCTCGATCAGCGTCATGCCTTTGCCGTTCGACTTGCGGTTCTCGTTTTCGTTGGCCTCGAACTGACCGTACGAACGAAACCCGTAAACGCAGCCGAGCAGTCGATAGAGTTGGTTGTCGACGCCCTTGGTGCCGTCGATACCCGTGAATTCCTTGTGCGGACAGGACCGACCGGCAGTCACGCCATCCTTGCCGTCGAGATCCATGCCATAGGCCTTCTCGCTCTCCACGAGCCGATGCGGCGGATCTTTCACCACGGTCGGGTTCATGCAGACGTCTTCGCCGTTCGGCCCACGCCGGATGGCGTTGAAATAACGCTCGAGCCGGCTCTTCAAGCCGTTGTCCGTGTAGCGCGCCCGGTCGGGCTTGGAGAGGCTGCGCCACCAGTACTCGTCATAGCCGACATTAAGGCCTTCGGGGCACTCGTCGACGAATCGCGTCTCGTAGGACGCGATGTTCCAGGTGGTGACGACGAAGCCCATAGACTGGCCATTCGCGGCGGCGTGCAGCGGCGCCTGCGCGGCTATGGCAAGGAGACCGAACAGCGAAACGAACGCGGCCCGGCGGGCAAAGAGCGAAGTGGACATCATGGCCCGTGGGTATACCAACTTTCGCCCCAGCTACGCCATGCCGGAACCCCACCGAACACCTGCCGGCTCACACAGTGGACAAGGCAACCACGGGCTCCCGGCTCATTGCCGCGTTGGCTGCAGAATGTGCTCCCCGTCCGGTCCGACACTGCGAGGTCTCGTGTTCATCCCACTTCGTGCCTTCAGTCACTGCCTGTTGGCACTGCTGGGTTGCGCCATCCTCGCGCCTGGTGCCATCGCGGCCAACGACGACATCGTCTACACCGCCGTGCTGTCGGATGAGGATCAGAGCACGCCGACATACAGTCCCGGCAAGGGGTTCGCCGAATTTCGCCTCGAACGGGCGACGCTGAAACTGACTTGGAAAATCACCTACCAGGGACTGACCTCACCGCCGATCGCAGCCGGTCTCTATGGGCCAGAGAACGTCGGTGCCAATGCCGGACAAGTCGTCGATCTCGGCACCCGGGGTCTGCGCAGCCCGATCGTGGGTTCGACCATCGTCAGCGATGGCGTGCTCGGCTACCTGACCACGGGCCGCGTCTACGTGAACATCCACACCCGTCGCTACAAGGACGGTGAACTGCGCGGCCAGTTGCGCAGGCAGCGGACGGCCACCGCGCCCGCATCAGCACCCGCGCCTGCGTCAGCGCCCGCCCGCTGAATTACAGTTCGTAATCGCGCCGTCGCAGCAGCGGATTCCAGCCGCCACCCGCGCCACCGGAGCCGGCGGCCCACTTGTCGCCACCGACCGCACCGGGTTCACGGTCTCGGCTGTGCGTATACAGCGCATCACCCTTGTAGGCCCACACCCGCGCGCCATCACCGAAGGGCGACTCGATGACGGTCCACTCGCCGGAGGGGCGTGCCTCGGCGGCAGCCGGCACGAGGCGCCAATTGCGACGGATGCACTCGTCATTGCAAATCAACGTGCGAATCCGTTCGAGCGGCCCGGCAAGTGTGTAGAGCGTGAATCCGCGCGCATCGGCATAGACCTCGCCCATGTCGGCGCGCTGGATCTTGAGCCACGAAGGCAGCGGTGCCGCCGGTTCCAATACGGCCGCACGCCAGGCGTCGCGCTCGGCCGCTTCGCCCGTGCTGTCACCCGGCTGCAAATCGCCCACATGCAGATACAGCGGACGACCCTTGTAAGTCCACTGGCGCGGACCATCGTCACGATCGATCGGGCTGAATTCCCCCACGGCGTTCGCCAGCATCGGCGCCGGGAGCGGCTGAAACTCACGCAGGCATTCCTCGACGCAGCGCAGTTTGGCTGTGCCGCCGGACTTCGGCACCTCGTCCTCGTGCCAGTAGAGCGTGAGCCCGCGGGCCTCGACGAGCGTACGCCCGATATGAATCGAGCGCAGCGCGATACCGGGCGGCGTGCGCAGTGGCACGTGCGCCACACGCCAGGCCTGGCCCACTCGATCACCGAGTGCCACACGCGGCGCGGCGTCTTTTGCGAAGCTGTAGAGCGGCTTGCCACGGAATGACCACTGCCGCGTGCCATCGGGACGACTGATCGCCACCCAGTCGGCGGTCGGCGAAGCGACCGAATCGGCCGGCAGCGGCGGCCACAGCTTCGCGCACTCGGCGACGCAGCTCGAAACGTCGCGCACAGAATCGCGGGCGTAGGTATAGAGCACGCGGCCGCGGGAATCGAGCAGCGTCGCGCCCGCCGCAGTGCGCTGCGCGGCCAGCCCTTTGGGCAGCACCAACTCCGCGGACACGGCGCAAGGAATGGAGGCCGCCACAAGCAGCCACGCTCCAAGGCTCAACCAGCGCATCGGCGGCACGCGTCGCATCAGATAGATCGCGTCACGTTAAACGAGCACTTCGCTGATGGTCTTCGAGGTCTGCAGCGAACCGGTGCCCCAGGTTTCGATCGGCAAACCCATCACCTGCATGGCCGTCAGTCCCACGCGCGACACGGGGTCGCCGTGCCCCGCAATGTGCTTGCCCGTCTTCAGCCGACCAGCGGCGCGGCCGATCGTCATCACCGGAATGTTGTCGACGGCATGCACTTTGGCGTAGCTCGTTTCGGCATGGGCGAAGATCAGCGTGTTGTCGAGCAGTGTGCCATTGCCTTCCTTGACCGACTTGAAGATGCCGATGAAGCTCGCCAACGCTTCCATGACCCGGCAATTGAACCAGAACGCTTCTGGCTGATAGCCGAATTTCTGGTCGACGGCCTCTTCGTGGGTCAAGGTGTGGTGGGTGTAAGCGGTGCCCGGGCGACGCAGACTCGACAAGGCATTGTTGAAGGCCATGTTGAACACGCGCGTCTGGTTGCAGGCGAGCGCCATTACCAACAACCGCGCCATGGCGTCGTGGTTACCCTGCGCAACGTTGATCTCGAGACCGACCGGCCCCTCTGCAGGAAGCTGCGGCTTGAGGCAGGCGGCGAGCGCAGCGGGCTGCTGTTGTTGCAGCGCGAGCTGGGTCTCGAGCTGACGGATGGAGGTGAAGTACTCGTCGAGGCGCGCACGATCGGCGGCGCCCACGCGCCGCTCGAACCGTTGCCGCTGCTCGCGGATGCCCGACAGCACGCTCTGCTGCAGCATCAGATCGGGATCGGCTTGCGAGCCCGTCTTTAAGGGATCTTGGAAACCGTCGCCGAACAGGCGGGCGTATAGGGCTCGCGGCGAGACCTCGCCCGCATTACGCGTATGCGTGTTGCGCGCCGTGAACGAGTCGCGCGGATTTCCCGTGCAGGTCATGTCGATCGAACGGAACCGCGTATTGCCGCCGATAGCATCGGCGACGAGCACATCCAGAGTCGGTGCCGGAATGTCGCCGGGCAACACCGGCGCGGTCGCCGTGCGGGTGGCTACCCAGCCGGTGTGATGGACGTGATTCGGTCTGCCGTCGAGCGGTGAATTGAAGTGGCCAAAGTAATTGATCTCATCGACGTACGGGATCAGCGCCTTGCACTCCTCGAGGAACTCGATGCGGTCGGTCCGCTCGCCAACCGCATAGCCAGGAGTGTGCCCCATGGACCAGAACCAGGTACCGAAACGCACTGGCACGGGCGCTCCCGAGGCCAGCGCCTCGCCACTCTCGCTGAGAAAGCAGTCGAGGAACGGCAAGCTCACGGCGATCGCCGAGCCGCCGATCGAGCCGCGCAATACGTCGCGGCGAGTAAAGGGTTTTTTGATCAGAACGCTCATGTACGTGGCTCCTTGCGGTCGAGCAGCGCCGTGCGAACGGGCGTCACGCTGACCGCGTACAAAGCATCGCTTGTGGCGATGTCAGAGATCAACTCCCGCAGACGGAAATCCTCCGCCGCGAACTCGTCCTCAAAATGATTGAGGAGCTTCCGTTCGCTGCGCTGTATGGGTCGGCCTGCGGCGTATGTGTAGGCGCGCCGTACGAGGCATGCCGGCACGGCCGGATCGTCGCGTAATGCCGACCCGAGCCCCGAAGAATCGGTGAAGCGGATGCCATTGATCTCGCCGCTCGTGTCGATGAGTTCGCCGTTTTCGTACCCGCGCTGCTGACCGGCGCCATCAAAGTTTTCGAGGGCTAGCCCGATCGGATCCATCAACTTATGGCAACCGGAGCAGGATGGGTCGGTGGAATGGCGAACGAGGCGATCGCGCGCCGTTTTGCTGGCTGAATTCGGATCGTTGAACAGATCAAAGTTCACACTCCCTGGCGGATCCGGCACGCGCTGACAGAGCAGCAGTTCGCGGATCGCCTTGCCGCGCAGCGTCGGTGAGCTCTTGCCGGGATGCGAATGCAAGGCTACGAAACTCAATTGGGTTTGGATGCCGGCCCGCGGGTCACCCTCCGGAAACTCGAACGGCACCCAGCCACCGCTCGGCGAGGCTGCAGGCACTCGATACACGGGCCCGAGCGGCCCACTCATCACGGTCCGGCGCGTGGTGAAGATGTCGCGGTAGTCCTCTTCGCGCACCAGCAGCATCTCCACCAAAGTACGCAGCACCTGCTCCCGCGCATCGTTCGCCACCGCGAGGCTGAACGCCGGATAGAGGCTGGAGTCTTTCTCGAGCGTCTGGAAGTCATCGAGCGCGAGCATGTCGGTGAAAAACGCGCGCACACCGGTTTCGAAGCGCGTCGAAGCCATCATGCGCTCGACCTGACGGCGGATGCCGCGCATATCGTCCAGCTCACCGCGCTCAGCCGCTGCGAGCAACGCTTCGTCGGGTGTCGTGTTCCAAAGGAAGAGACTCAGCCGCGTGGCGCGCGAATAACCATCGAGTTGCGGCTGGACCTTTTTGTCCGTGACCACATTCTCAGCGACGAACAGGAATTCGGGCGAGGCCAGCATCGCCTGCAATCCGTACGCGAGACCCGCGTGGAAATCCCCTCGAGCGGCGGCGGCGCGCTCGGCGAGTTGCACGAACGACGCGACTTCTGCTGCCGCGAGCGGCCGACGAAAAAGATAACGCCCGGTCTGCGCAATGAAGCGCTCGGCACATTGGGCATCGAAGGTCGCCCCTTGCGCCGGCTGACAGGAGACGAGCAACTCTCGATTGCCCTCGGCCATCACCTGCGTCGCAATCGATCGCGCCAGCGCGATGTAGCGCTCGACACCGAAAGGCGTCACCGTCGCCCGCCCGGCGCCGATGGCGAGCAGGCCCTCGACGCGCACGATCGGATCGAAGCGTGCTGCCACCTCAATGTGTTCGCCGAAAACGTCGGCGATAACGTTGCGGTACTGAGACTCGGTAAGCAGGCGCAGTGTCGGCGGTCCGCCGCGCGTCGACGGCTCACGCGAACCGCAAGCCACAAGCAACAGCGCGCCCAAAGCAGCGCAGGCGATGCGTGTGAAGCGTTTCATCGAGACGCCCTCACCGGCGTCTCGGCTGACTCATGCACGACAAATGCCGGCAGCGCATCCATGCGAAACGCCGAAGAAATCGCCGTGCACTCTCCCGTGCGAGGGTCAGGGTAGCCATCAGCGAGCTCGCGCGCCGCCTGGTACAACGCGGGACAACTCCAATCGCCGGTGGCAATGAGAAACTCCAGCTTCAGCATGTATTCCCACCACTTGTCGAAATCGTAGTAGCCGCCGACGAGGCCATGCACCTTGCCGTCTTTGGCAGGCTTCAGATCGAGTTCGAGGCGCATGTCCTTCAGATCGAGTTCCGCGTAGGCAGCGTTGCCGTAAAACGGCAGTTTGAGACTGAGCGGTTCGGTCTTCAATACGCCGTTTTCGATTCGGCCCCGAGCCACGGCGCCGTAGCGTGGCTTACCGTCGTGCGTATCCACGCGATAGCTGGCCCACGGCAGGATCCGCCCCGCACTGTCGATCTGGTAGGGATCCGTGGCGCGATAGAAACCCACCTCGACGTTCGGCGAGTCGCGTTCGTCGGTGACGCCCTTGATTTCGAGCAGGATGACGCCGCGTCCACTGTTACGTCGCTCCTCATTGCCGAAGGTGTCGAGCACGCCGTTGCGACGCCAACCGTAGTGGCAACCGAGCAGCCGGTACATCTGGTTGTCGACACCGCGCTCGCCACGTACACCAACGAAATTGGAGTGGGCGCAGGACTTGGGCGTGGCACGACCATCGCTGCGACCGTCGAGATCGAAGCCGTAGGCCACCTTGCCCTTCACGGTGCGCAGGGGTGGATCCTTGACGAGCCTGGGATTCCAGCACACGTCTTCACCCTTCGGACCACGGAACACGGACACGAATCGACGATCGACCGGCTGTACCAGACCCTTGTCGGTCAGCTTGTCCTTGTCGGCCCGCGACAGACCCCGCCACCACAACTCGTCGTTGCCGATCGCAGGACCCTCCGGACACTCGTCCATGAAGCGCGATTCGTAGATGGCGTTATCCCAATTGGCGACCACGTAGCCGAGGGTGCGCGGACGGCGCGCGGTTTGCGCACGCGCAGGGGACGCCGCAACGGACGGCGCCTTGCTCGAGGTGACGCGTATCGGTGGTGCGGGCTCGGGCAAAGCGGCCAATTGCTCTGCTGTCAGCGGCACGCGCTGGATCTGGCCGCGCAATTCCCCAGCCGGGTAGCGCGCCGTGCGCACGTTGACGTACATCCGACCGGCCAGTAAGTAGTCGAGTTGCGCCTCGGTTAGTACCGCGGAACCCTGCAATCGAGTCGCCAAGCCGCGCGGCGCCAAATCGATCTGCACACCGGCATTGGTGCCCGGCCGCTGTGGCCCGTTGACCGACACGCCGAGCGCACGCGAGGTCAACTTATCCACGTTGACACGCCAGGAGAAGGTCAGCGTCTGCCGATCGAGAGAAAATTCGGCGCGCCCGCTGCCCGCGCTCGCCACCGTGGCCGTTTGTTCGCCGGCTGACAAATCGGCATAGAAGCGCACCGGCCCAAGATGCAGATTCGCAGGCGCCGGCGCAGCGATTTGCGCTGAAGCACGCACCGGGTGCAGGGCGAAGACACCCAGCAAGCCCATCACAGCTACCCAAAACCCAACCGACCCTACAGATATGGATCCAACTGTCGAAGCCCGAGACTTCGGCTGAGGCGAGCGCAGGATGGAGATCAGCATGCAAAGTACGGTAACGGAACCACCGGGGCGGTGCCAAACCGATCTCTCAGTAATCCGCTGGATGAAACCAACGACACTTGATCGGGACTGTCGGGGTTCCCTGACCACTATAGTCGGCGAGTTCCGATCGACTGACATTCGTACTCCCGGGGGACTCCATGCACATCACTCGTCGCGACGCTGTCGCCGGCCTGCTCCTCGCCGCTGCCCTACCGTCGCGACTGCGCGCCCAGGAAGTGCACCCGCTTGCGCTCGGACGACCACACACGGACTTCATCCAATCGCAGCTCGCCCCCTCGCGCGTGCTCGGTGCGAGCAATTCGCAGCCCGGCGTCACCGGCACGCCGCTCTCGTACGATGCCAAAGGCACACGGGCAGTGACGGTGGTCTTCCGTTTCCCGGCCAACTGGTCGATGACCCGGCCGCACTACGTCAACAGCGATCAGGAATTCCTCGTTCTGGATGGCGAACTCGAGATCAACGGCGAGCGCTACCGCGCGGGCGACTACGCCTATCTGCCCGCGGGATTTGCCCATCAGAGTCGCAGCAGCGCCCCGGGTGCAACGCTGATCAACTTCTACGAGGGCGAGCATCTGGCGTTCTACGAGCCGACCCCGGCGGGAATGTACAAGCCCGAAAAACTGATTCGCCGCCTCGCCACCAGCGAGATGCGCTGGGCGCGTGCCAAAGATTTAGCACTGACCAGTCTTGGATCCGAAGTGCGTCAAAAGCTGCTGCGCGATGACCCAGACACGGGAGAGCGTACGTGGCTGATCCAGGTCGCCGCAGACCCGATGGGCCGCGATGAGCCGCGACGCCCTAAAATAGTGCACAAGGCCGTCGAAGAATCCTTTCTGCTGAGCGGCGAAGTCGCGACCCCGCGCGGGATCATGCAAAGCGGCGCCTACGTTTGGCGGGCACCCGGACAAACGCGCGGACCTTACGGCTCGCGCACCGGCTACCAACTGCTGATGCGCAGTAAGGGTGGTGCGCTCGCAACAACCCCAAGCGGAGCCCCGGAGTCACCGGCGTGGCAGGCCACCTACGATCCGCAGATTTCTTCTTCCATGCGTTCTTTTGCCTTCGCCCCGCTGGATCCTGGCAAACGTTATTGAGCAGGGAATTACCCTACCGGGTGCAACCAAATCTTCCTGTGCGTTGCCACGTAGCGACACGAAAGACGCGCGATTATGGAGTTTGACTTCGACTTGTAGTACTCATCGGTGTAGTACTCATCGGTCGACGAGACCAACAACGGATCATTGAAGGAGGGGAATTCTCGATGTCTGCACGCACACTGAACAACAAAGTTTCGCTCGCTGTCGCCACGGCGCTACTGGCGCCTTTGACGCTGTCGGCCTGGGCCCAACAGCCCACCGACGATGGCTTCGCGCTCGAAGAAATCGTCGTCACGGCACGCAAGGTCGAAGAAAACCTGATGACCGTGCCGATGGCCATCACCGCGTTCTCGTCCAAAGACATCGAAGCTGCGGGCCTGAAGACACTCAACGACGTCATGCGCATGACGCCGAGTTTCAACTTCGTCAACCAGTTCGGCGGCTCGGGCCGCAACGACCGCTCGACAAACTCCCTTGTGTTCCGCGGGCTCTACATCAGCGGCAACGCGGGTCTCAGCGCCGGCGGCCTGCTGTTCATCGACGGCGCACCGGTGATCGGTGCGCAACCGCCCTCCATGGTCGACATCGACCGCATCGAAGTGCTGAAAGGCCCGCAGAGCGCCTACTTTGGTCGCTCGGCATTTGCCGGCGCCATCAACTTCATCACCCGCGATCCTTCGCAAGAGTTCAAGGGTCGCATCTCCGCGGAAATCTCCTCCTGGGATTCGCATGACGCCTCGCTGAGCGTCGAGGGCGGGCTTGGCGAGAACGCCTCGGCTCGCTTGACGCTGCGCAGCTTCGACCGCGGCGGTCAGTACACCAATGCGGCATTCCCGGCGACTGACAAGCTCGGTGCGCAGAGCACCAAGTCCGCTGCGCTCACGTTGCTGTGGAAGCCGACCGACAGCCTCAGCATCAAGAGTTACATCAACGCGTTCAAGGACGACGACGGTCCGCCGGCGCAGCTAGCGCTGAAATCCGAATCCTTCACGGGTCGCGTCGACGCCAACGGCAACTGCGTACCGTTCTCGCAAGCGCCGTCCGGCACCGCTGCGCTCGGTCAGCCTGCCAACTCACGCGCCTCGTTCGGCTATGTCTGCGGCACGGTGCCGCGCATCGGCAGCGTCCAGAAATCCCTCATCTCGGGCGACTGGGATACGAGCCCCGCAGCCACCAGCGCCGCGTTGTTCAATCCGCCGAACCCGGCCTGGAAAATCTTCGATACGTCGTTCAACACCAGCGGCGGCATGAACCGTGAGGCCCTCCAGGGAGACGTGCGCATCGACTACACCTTCGGCGGCGGCTACACGTTGAGCTCGCTGACGGCGGCACACCAGGACAAGAGCATGACGCTCATTGACCTGAACTATCGTGCCGCACGTGATCGGATCAATCCGTTCAACGCGTCGCGCCCGACCACCACAGTACCCTGGGCCCAGTTCCTGCTGATCTCACAGGTGAAGCTGCAGGATTGGAGCCAGGAACTGCGTCTCACCTCGCCGCAGGAACAGGCGCTGCGCTGGACGGTTGGCGTCAACTATTTCGATGGCAACACGCCGGGCGGCACGGTCTACGGCATGAGCCCGATCGGTCCGCTGTTTGCGGCGGCGATCACCGAACAGAACGTCGAGACCCCGGCAGCCTTCGGCGGCCTCTATTTCGACGTCACGGACAAGATCACCCTGAGCGTCGAAGGTCGATACCAGAAGGACAAGCTCAATCAGATCCCGAAGGTCGGCACGACCGGCGCCGTGGTCACGGGGCTGGCCGCCACGCCGCTGAATGCGTCGTTCACGAGCTTCTCGCCGCGCGTCTCCCTGGACTACCAGATCACCGAAGACACGCTGCTCTACGCACTGTTCTCACGTGGCTATCGTCCGGGCGGCTTCAACTCCGGTCTCGTCACCTCTTCGGCGGCGACGATCGAAGCGCTCAAGGCCGCCGTACCTTCGGCCGGTCTGTCGTTCGAGGAGGAGCAACTCGACAACTACGAGATCGGCGTGAAGTCGACGTTCATGGATGGTCGCGCTCGCGCCGTATTGACCTACTACGACTCGACCTGGAAGAACGGTCAGGTGTCGAACTCCGTTCCCGTGGTCGTCGCGGGCACCGCCAACCTCATCCCGCTCGTCATCAATAACGGCGAGGCGGATCTGAGCGGCGTCGAGTTCGAGGGTCAGTTGCAGGTGACGCGTAACCTCAAGTTGTCCGGTACCTTCGCCTACAACGACACTGAGATCGTCAGCTACGGCCTCGGTACCGGTGCCTGCGTGGACTGCAACTTTGTCTGGGGTAGCTTCGCGGGGGCCATTGGCAACCAGTTGCCCACCGTACCGAAGACCACCTGGTCGCTGTCGGCGGAACTCGGTGACAAGTTTGCCAACGGGCTCGACTGGTTTAGCCGTCTCGACATCATGAACCAGGGCTCGAAGTACACCGACTTCTCCAATGCGGCGGAGATCGAGAGCAAGCAGACGATCAATGCGCGCGTCGGCATCCGCTCCGATGTGTGGACGATCGAGCTCTTCGGCAACAACCTGACCGACAACAACGTTGCTGAAGCGGGCCTCATCGGTGTCGACGCGCTGACGTTCCTGGCGGCACCGCCGAATCGGAACGAACTTCGTGTCTCGCCGCCGCTGCCCCGCGCCTTCGGCCTGCGCGCGACCTACAGCTTCTGATCCGCGATACGGTCTGATCTGTAACACCGCTGGGGGCCGGGTAATCTACCCGGCCCCCTTTTTTTCCTAGGCTGAGCCCCGGTCCCACCCCACGACACCGCCCGTCTGTTCACCCTGCGAATGGACGATGTTTTTTTGTGTACCGGGGCCGTTTTCCTCCGTAGCCTCAGCACTGCATCACCCGTCTATACGGGACAACAACAAACGCTCAGGGGGCTTAATGTCAGCATCGTCCGCGCGCCGCGTTACCAGCGCCATCCTTGCCATCCTCGCTGCACCGTCCGCGGTGCTGTCACCCGCGCAAAATCCAGGGGGTGACGGCGCGATCAGCCTCGAGGAAATCGTCGTCACGGCACGCAAGGTCGAAGAAAACCTTATGGATGTGCCCATCGCCATCACAGCGTTTTCATCGGCCGAAATCGAATCGGCGGGCATCAAGCAGCTCGGCGATGTGATGCTCATGACGCCGGGCTTCAACTTCGTCAACCAGCAAGGCAGCTCGGGCCGCAACGATCGCTCGGCCAGCTCGCTGGTGTTTCGCGGCCTGTATCTAAACCTCAACACCGGCCTCAACGCGGGTGGCAACCTATTCATCGACGGCGCTCCCGTACTCGGCGCGCAGCCGCCGGCCATCGTCGACGTGGAACGCATTGAAGTGTTGAAGGGCCCGCAGAGCGCCTACTTCGGCCGCTCCACCTTCGCGGGTGCCATCAATTTCGTGACCCGCGAGCCCGGGCAAGACGTCAAAGGCAAGGTCATCGCTGAAGTGAGCTCCTGGTCTTCGTACGACGTCAGCGGCAGTTTCGAAGGTGGACTCACAGACAGCATCACCGGTCGCGTGACGGTGCGCGACTTCAAGCGTGGCGGCCAGTACACCAACTTCACCGACTCGAGCGGCAAGAAGCTCGGTGAACAAACGACCCAATCGTTTTCTGCAGCGCTCGTCTTCAAGCCCTCCGACTCGCTGAAGATCAAGGCCTACGTCAACGTATTCCGCGATGACGACGGCCCGCCGGCTCAAGGTGCCTTGAAGTCCGACTCCTTCACCGGTCGCGTCACCGCCGATGGCACCTGCGTGCCGTTCTCGCAAGCGCCAGCGGGCACCGCGGCTCTGGGGCAAGCGGCGAACTCCCGCGCTTCGTTCGGCTACGTTTGCGGCGAAGTGCCCACCATGGCCGCCATTCCTCGCAGCATCATTTCGGGTGACTACGACACCTCGAACCCGAACACCTACAAGGCGTTGTTCGAGCCGAATCCGCTTTGGACGCGATTCGAGACGAGCTTCAATCAGGACGGCGGCATCAAGCGTGAGGCGCTGCAGGCTGACCTGCGCGTCGACTACGACTTCGCCGGTGGCTACTCGCTGTCGTCGCTGACAGCAGCCCACCAGGATAAGACGATGACGCTCATCGATCTCAACTATCGCAACGGCAAGGACCGGGTGAATCCGTTCTACGCCACGCGACCGACGACGACCGTGCCCTGGCTGCAGGCACTTCTGGTCTCGCAAGGCAAGTTCCGCGATTGGAGTCAGGAACTGCGCTTGACCTCACCCCAAGAGCAAAGATTGCGCTGGGTGGTCGGCGGCAATTACTTCTCCGGCATGAGCCCGGGCGGCACGGTGTACGGCCTGCTGCCGAGCGGTCCGTCGTTCACGGCGTCCATCACCCGACAGGAGGTGACGACGCCCGCCGTGTTTGGCGCGGCTTACTACGATCTGACCGATCAGCTGACCGTGAGCGTCGAGGGTCGTTATCAGTGGGACAAGATCGAGCAGACCCCGCTCGTCGCGCCGCCGGGCGTTGCGACCACGGGTGTCGCCGCCGAAACGCTCTCGGAGACATTCACGAGCTTCTCGCCGCGTATCTCGGTCGACTACCAGATCACTGATGACACACTCATCTACGGTCTGTTCTCGCGCGGCTACCGCCCGGGCGGCTTCAACGCAGCGCTTAAGACTTCGCCGCCGGCACTCGTCGCCTCACTGCTGTCGGTCGTGCCCACGGCAAGCCTCGCGTTCGAACAGGAGCAACTCGACAATTACGAAGTGGGCATCAAGTCGACCTTCCTCGATGGTCGGGCGCGCGCCATCCTGACCTTCTACAAGAACGACTGGATCGATGGGCAGGTGGGCTCGACCGTGGCACTGCCCGGCTTCACCAACCTGATCACCATCACCGTCAATAACGGCGAAGCCAAGCTCGAGGGCATGGAGTTCGAGGGCCAATTCCAGGCCACCCGCAACCTCAAACTCTCGGGAACCTTTGCCTACAACAAGTCGGAGCTCGTCAGCTACGGCGTGGGTTCGAGCGGCAACTGCGCCGACTGCAACCTCGTCTACGGCAGCTTTGGCGGGGCCATCGGCAATCGCCTGCCGACCACGCCGAAGATCACCTACTCGCTGACCGCCGAGTATTCACGTCCTTTCAGTGACTCGCTCGATTGGTACACGCGCGTCGATCTGATGCATCAGGGCGAGAAGTACACCGACTTCTCGAACGTGGCCTGGGTCGGTTCGTCCGATAACGTGAATGCGCGCATTGGCCTGCGCTCGGAGAAGATGACCTTCGAAATCTTTGGCACCAATATCACCGACAACAAAGTGATGACCTCGGCGCTACTTGGCATCGACGCCTTCACCTTCCTCGTGCCGCCGAACAAGAACGAAGTGCGCTTCTCGCCGCCGCTGCCGCAAGCTTGGGGCGCGCGACTCAGCTACAAGTTCTAAGTACACGCTCCAAGAAAGAGCAGATCATTCAATTGGGGCCGGATGCTTGCATCCGGCCCTTTTTTTTGCGGAAGTGCACAATGAACAGAACGATCGCCGCAAGCCCAATGATCCAGTGCGCGAGCGACGTCCACGACCGCCAGCGATCACTGCCGATGTAGTACAGAGCACAGCCCGTGATCGTGAGCCACACGAGCACGCCGAACAGCGTGCCGCCGGTGGGCCGGCGCTGTCGCGCGCGCCAGCCGCGCACGATGTGATCCGACCACAGCGCTCCAAACATCCACACGGCAGCAAACGAAAACACCGCGTGACCGATCAACCACCAGCGTTGTTGCGGGTGGGGACCGTCGAAGCCGAACTGATCCACGACGCGAATAAAGTAGTGGAAGATCAGCCATACACCGCCGGTCACCCAAGTGCCGATGGCCAGCGCGTGCAGCAGGCGCCGACGTCCGGGCGGCAAGACTCCTGTCCGAACACTGTTCACCGCTTCTCGCCTCCGAGGATCTTCCAGCCACTGACGGGTGCGTAGAGATACGCGGTCGCATCGCAGGCAGCAAGCACGGTCTCGAGGTTCGACCCCTCCGCGAGCACGACCTTGGTCAGTCCGTCGGCCACCATGCAGATGGGAGCTACCACGCTGACGAACCGTCCGGACACCACGGCTCGATGGTCACTGCCCGTGAAATGCACTGCCTGCGTCGCATCGGTCGCGCTGCTCGCGAGACTCGCCTCCCGCAGTTCGATCACGGGGTGCGTGCTCTCCGGGTGTCCGGGAACACGCAGGGGCACAGCCTGGATGTCAGGCCCCGACACCCGCAGATCACCCCCCGCATTGACCTGACCGCTGGCCGCGGACGGCAACTGCAAGGCCTCGATCGCCCTGTCGACTGCATACCCCTTGGCAATGCCGCCGAGATCGATCCACACCGAGCGTCGCAACACCACACGGTTGTCCGGGAGCAGCCCGACGTCCGCCCATCGCGCGCGCGGATCCGGATTGCCGGTACCGGACGCCGGCGCGGGCAATCGGCCCCCTCTCACCAGCGCGGGTGCAACGGTCACATCGAAGCTACCCCCTGACAAACGATACAGACGGTCGGCGCACTGCAGCACGGCCATCGTGTCGGCGCACACTTCGACCGCCACCCCCACAGGGGCGGCATGTAGGCGTGCAAGGTCGCTGTCCCCGCTGTGAAAGCTCATTGCCGCATCGACCCGGGCGATGGCAGCGAACGCCCGCTCCAGGGCAGCCTCGGCCTCGACCTCCGGCAGACCCGCAACCCCGACGGTGACGTAGGTGCCAAGACCAGGCCGGGTCCGCTGCAGCACCGGCTGCGGCACCGGCGACGAATGACCGTTCTCTGAACGCATGAAACTCCCTTGTTCACTGAGGCGTTGGGGATGATATCTTCGGTCTGTTCTGCAGGAGGTTAGCCCATGGCCATCGACAAGAACCGTCCCACCTACGCCGTCGAGGCGATTCCGTCCGACATCACCAATAGCGTGTTCCTCGGCAACCCTGCCGTAGACAACCTGCTGTCCTGCGTGATCGCCATGAACGCCGAAATGTGGGCGACCAAACGCCGTATGAAGGTGCTCGAATCCTTGCTCGCCAAGAAAGGCATCACGCAGGAAATGATCGAAGGCTACGTGCCTACCGCTGCGGAAACCTCAGAATGGGAAAAGGAGCGCGATCGCTTCATCGAACTCGCGATGGGACCGCTCGCCAACGATGGCTTCCGTACCATCGGCACGGGCTTTCCGAAGCGCTGAAGGCGCGCACTCCGGGGGTGATCCATGATCGGTCGTCGTGAACTGTTTGGCGCCACCGCTGGCGCGTTGGTGATGGCGCAGACGCTCAAGGCCGATGCCGCCGTCGCCGCCGAAAAACTCAAGTCCTACACCGCCGCGCCGAAGGGATCGTACCTGCCGCGCGGGACCGATGGACGCTTGGCGCGCCTCGCGACTCTCGATCTCGAGAGCCATCAGGATTTCACTCTCGGCTTTCGCTTGATGCACAGCAAGGCTCTGCGTGCCGCATCGGCCGCGGCCTTCGAGCGTGTGCTCGAGCGCGAAGGTATCGATCCGCTGACGCCGCTCACCGGCGAGCAGGTCCGTCAACTCGTCGAAACCGAACCCGGCATCAATATCGCCTCGCGTGCCTGGCTGGCCAACCAGCAGGTCACCTGGAAGACGCTGCGCGATCACTTCCACGCCAATGCGGACGCCTATCTCTCAGAGATGGAAGCCGCGGACAAATCCGGTCCCGGCACACTCGAGCTCGCGCCGAACCTCGACATCCCGACCTACGCGCGGCACGAAATCCACATTCAGCCGGGTGGCTACGTCGGCGACCCGTTCGCCGGCCACATCTACCACTACGGCACCAACAGTTTTTACATCAGCGTCATCGGTCACAACGAACAGGACCAGGTCCATAAGGGCTCCGCGGCGCGTTTGCCGCTGCCCGAAGACGGCAAGGTCAAGCGTATCCTCGACATGGGCTGCGGCATCGGCCAGATGTCGGTCGCGCTGAAGGAGCGCTTCCCGGACGCCGAAGTCTGGGGCATCGACGTCGGTGGACCGATGGTGCGCTACGCGCACATGCGCGCCCGTCGGCTCGGTGTCGAGGTGAATTTCGCGCAGCGCCTCGCGGAGCTCAGCGGTTTCCCGGACAACTACTTCGATCTCGTCACGAGCTACATCATGCATCACGAGTTGCCGGGCGAGATCACCAAGAAGGTGATCGACGAAGCGCGCCGCGTGACGCGACCGGGCGGCGTCTACTACCCGATCGACTTCAACTCGGGCGGCACCAAGATGCCGGCGCGCATGATGTACAGCCGATGGTACGACCACCGCTGGAACAACGAAGTGTGGAGCTTCGAATATCACGCGCTGAATTTCACTAACGAAATCGGTGCGCGAGGCTTCAACGTAGTTAAGAACGCGAAGCCTGCCCTGCCCGGGTTCGGCGTGCGGCACAGCATCAAGGTGTGACGGCGGCGCAGCGCGCCGTGACGCCCTGATGCATCACCGCCTTCTTCTCGTCCCGGCCATGGCCATCGTGGCGGCGCAGTACGCTCCCGCCTACGAGTTACAGACCCTCGAAGAAGCGCAGCAGCGTCTGTATCCGAACGCAAAGCTCACGCCATTCGAATTCAAGCTCGCCCCAGAGCAGTTCACACAGCTCAAGTTCGAATACAAAGTTCCGGCGTTTCGCCCGCTGTTTCGCGGCTGGAAAGTCGAAGGCGGTGGCTGGCTGTATATCGACCAGGTTTATGGTCTCAACGATATCGTCACCTATCTCGTAGCCATCGGCGCTGATGGCAAATGCCGCGGCATCGAGGTGTTGACCTGCGCCGATGGTTATTGCGACTTGTATACCCCGCAATGGCGCAACACGCTCGTGGGACTCGAGCATGGCCGCTGGGATCCGACCCGGACCGTGCCAATGGTCTCCGGGTCCACGCTGTCGGCGACCCATGTCGCAGAAGGCGTCAAAAAAATGCTCGCCGTTCACGCGCGCTATCGCCCGCAACCCTAGGTCACCTCCATGACGCACGCTCTCACTCGTCTGACGGGTCTTCTCGCCCTTGCAGCGCTGACCCTGCCTACCGATATCTCCGCACAAGGCACGGTGGCCCCGGTTTCCTTGAATCCGGGTAGCGAGTTTCGCGATTGTGCCGACTGCCCCGCCATGGTGGTGATACCGCCTGGCCAGTTTGATATGGGTTTCGATGGCGGCGAGGAAGGGCGTTACGAAGGGCCGGTGCGCCGAATCACCATCAATTACGCCTATGCGGTCGGTAAATACGAAGTCAGCAACGCCGAGTATCGGCGCTTCATCAACGATACGGGTCATGTCTCGGCGCGTGACTGCAACCTGCTGCGCGATGGTACCTATCGAGCAGAGCCAGGCACGAACTGGCAGGACCCCGGCTACCAGCGACCGATTCGTGAAAACGAGCCGGTGGTGTGCATCAGTTGGAACGATGCCAAGGCCTTCGTCGCCTGGCTAGCTCGTCGCACCGGTCAACCCTATCGGCTGCTGACGGAAGCAGAATGGGAATACCTGGGTCGCGGCAACCGCGGCGGCCATCGCTTCGTGTGGGGCGAACGTCCGGCCGAAGCCTGTCGCGAGTCCAACGTATTCGACCAGAGCGCAAAACGCGCACGGCCCGATCGACGCATCGACGCTGCGCCCTGCGATGACGGCTTCGCCGAGGTGGCGCCGGTGGGCAGTCTTGCAGCCAACCCCTTTGGCGTGCACGACATCCTCGGCAATGTCTGGGAGTGGGTCGAGGATTGCTACGTCATGCCCTTGCCGCCAAGCGCACCGCGCGACGGCTCGGCGCAACTCGCCGAAGGTTGCGATCGGCGCGGCTCTCGCGGTGGATCCTGGCTCAGCAGCTTCTCACGCCAGACCCCGACATTTCGGGGTCGCGACCCTGCGACGCTCGTCAGTCAGATCTTCGGCCTGCGCGTGGCGCGTGATCTCAGCGCTTCACGCCCGACAGCAGATACCACACCACGTGCACCGGCCCCGGCGTCGAAGTGAAGCGCGGCTCCGCGGCACGATCCGCTACGCGCACGGCAGGCTGATAGCCTGAAGTCACGTCGGCGAAGCCGGCGTCACGCACCGTCTGCGCGATGTCGGCCTGCTGAGCACCGATCCAGAACGGTTCGTTGTTGTGCAGGGCTTCAAAAAGACCGCGGACACGGTTCCAGGCGGAAGCCGTATCGAAGCGCAGCGGCACTTCGAGGTGCATCATCACGCCACCCGGCCGCAACAGACGATGAGCCTCGCGCATGATGCGGGGCAGAGCCTTGAACGACGTCTCGTGCAGCACCGCCGAGGACACTACGAGATCGAACGAGCCGTCCGCAAAGTCGGTCTGCTCGGCATTCTGCTGCGAGTAGTGGATCGACGCACCGAGTGATGCGGAACGAGCTCGCGCGTAACGCAGTAGCGCACCGCCCACGTCGATGCCGTGTACTTCGGCTTGCGGGAAATACCCGGCGATCGCGGTGGTGCTGTGACCCACCGTGCAGCCCATGTCGAGGATGCTCTGCGGCGTCATTCCCGGGAATCGATCGAAATAGTGCTGTACCAGCGTATGCCCACGAACGTCGTTGAGTTCGCCGCCGTTACGACCCATGTGATAGAGCGCAGCCGCCTTGTCGAACACCGCGCCCTGACGCACGTCACCCTCGCCGCGATCGTCAGCGTAGCCACCCGGCATCAGGTGGATGTCGACCGTACTCAGATAGCGCGGCGGGCGAAACTGCGGATCGGTGCGCACGGAGCCGCCTGCCTCGCTGTCGCTCGCCCGTCGTTCGAGTTCCGGCAGTTGCCGATCGACACACTCACCGACACTGCGCCACATCTCTTCTTGCGCGGACACCGTCAATTGCTGCCAGGTGCGATACGCACCGAGTCGCGCGAGACTGCGCTCGAGCGCCCGATATTCTTCCTTGGCGTCTCGCCCTTTAGACGCCAGTTGCGGCGCCAGCTTCTCGTCGACGAGCGTGCGCCACTTCGGCTCGAGTTGGCGCATCAAAAAATTCTTGAGACCTACCACATGGGCAAAGCGTGCGGCCTCGTCATGGGTGGCCTCCGGCATCATCGCGTGGGGCGTGGGGCTCATCGGTCGGTCTCCAGCAAGGTTTTCTGCACGGCGGGCTCTTCGAGCAGACGATCGAGCTCATCCGAGAGGGGTTTGAATACTCGACCGATCATCGCCTGGTCATCGGTCATCCGCTCAGCCAGCGCCGTCGCGTCGGGACGATAGGCCTCGACTTTTGCACGATCAAACCCGCCTTCGGCAGCCAGCCGCTCATGCGTATCGAGGCGCGCGCGCAGCATGGCGATCTCGCTCGTCAGCGCGGTGATCATGCCGAGCAAGCGCCCCACATCCGCCTGCCCCGCGAAGAACGCCGACCGCTTGCTCGGATCATCGCGGAATACCAGGCCTTCGGGATCGAGTTCCGTCATCTGCAGTCTCTAGGCGCGCTGCGCACTCTTCAGGGTTTTTTCATCGAGACGATAGAACCATAACGGGATCAGCGAAATCCCGAAATAAAAACAGGGTAGGAAGGCTGCGCAGTAGCGAATGCCATCGATCGCCTCAGTCGTTTGCACCGGCGCCTTCGACTGAAAGCCGAACCAGGCATAGCCGAGACCGAGTAACGTCGGTGCAAAACTCGAAGCGACTTTCTCGACCACGCTATAAAGACCCGAGAACACACCTTCGCGACGCAGGCCGGTCCGCCGGTAGTCGTACTCGATGGTGTCTGGCAGCATCGACTGTCCAAGCAACAGCAAGCCGCCGGCTGCAAAGCCCTTGAGCAGCGCACGCAGCAGGAAGATGTAGATCGACTCCTGCGGACTCGCCACCAGCCAAGTCAGGGACATCAGGCAGAAGGCCGCCGTGGAGAGCATGTATGCGGCGCGCTTCTCTACCTTGTTGGTGATCCAGGTCCACATCGGGATCGAGAGTGTCTGACCGATGAAGCTCACCGCAGTGAAGTAAATCATCCACTCGCCCGGGTTCTCTTTGCCGAGCACGTACTTGACCACGAAGATGCTCATGGCCGTCGAGGTGAAGAGGCCAAAGAGCTGTGTGAACTTCGTACCGAGCAGTGCGGCGAACGGCTTGTTGGCAAGGCCCGTTCGCAACTGCTCAGCAAGCGGTACACGCTGGGTCTCGCGCGCGTGCTGGCGACCTCCGGCCGTACCGAAGAACGTGAGTGCCATGAAGAAAAACACGAACACGCCGACGATCAGACCCATCTGCGCATAGCCCTCGGCGTCACCGCCCAGAATCTCGGCGAGGCGCTGCGTGGAGATGCCGATCATGGTGCCGATGCCGATGCAGAATACGCGCACCGAAATCATGCGCGTGCGCTCCTTGTAATCGTCGACGAGCTCCGAGGGCATCGCCATGTACGGCACGTTGAAGATGGTATAGCCCGTACCGACAAGCGCGAGCGACAAGGTCACGAGCACCAACGACTGCGATACCGGAGTCAACGCCGAGCTGAAGAACACAGCGAACGCGAAGCCCGAAATTACCCCACCCAGAATGAGGTAGGGCCGACGGCGACCCCAGCGGGTGTGGGTGCGATCGCTGATCAAACCCATCAGGGGGTTTGCGATCCAATCCCAGATCTTCGCCGCAAACAGCACCAGAGATGCCGTAGCGATGGCTACGCCGAGTACGTCAGTGAGGTAATAGAGTTGCAGGGCCGCAAAGCTGTTCAGGAGGGTAGACGCCCCAAGAGTGCCGATCCCCCAACCGATGTGCAGCCGATTAGGCGTCGCGGACACAGCCGCTGCTGGTGAACTCAAAACCCACCCCCCGACAGGTTGACGAACGAGGATGACGATACGCCATACCACAGGGCGGCGCACGGCTTCCTCGACGGTTCCGCCGAAGCGTGGCTCACTCTAGGATCGGATGACCACACTGAGATCGGACGGGTATGAGCATGCTCAGCAAACGCGAGTTTCTCGTCGGGGCCGGCGCCACGATGGCGCTCGGCGTCATGAGCAGTAAGGCTCGTGCTGCCCGCCATAGCCACTTCGACCTGATCGTTGTCGGCGGAGGCAACGCAGGCCTGCCGACCGCCATTTTCGCGGCTGAGCGTGGCGCCCGCGTCGCCATCGTCGAGGCCGCCGGCATCCTCGGCGGCACCCTGCACCTCTCGAGTGGCCAGATGAGCGCTGCGGGAACGCGCCTGCAACGACAGCGCGGCATCGTCGACACCCCGGATCTTCACTACGCCGACGTCATGCGCATCAGCAAGAACACGGCCAATCCGGAGATCCTGCGCCTGGCCGTCAATGCCGCGGCGCCCGCCTTCGACTGGTTGATGGATCAGGGTTTCAAGCCGATCGACGCGCACCCGATTACCGGTACGACCCACGAACCCTACAGCCAGCCCCGATATGTCTGGGGTCGCAACGGCGGTCGCGACATCCTCGAAGTGCTGAATCGGCAGCTCGCCCCGCATAGGCAGTCTGGACGCGTCACCATCCTGACGGGTCATTCAGCTGTCGAACTCGTACAGGCGCGAGGTTCGGGTGCTGTCACCGGTCTCGTCGTGCGCGATCCCGACAACCGCAAGATCACGCTGCGCGCTCGTCACGTGGCGCTGACCAGCGGCGGCTACACGGCCAACCCGCAAATGTTTCTTAAATACGAAGGCGCGCGCACTCACACACGCGCCACCTATCCGTTCAGCCAAGGCATTGGTCTCGAGCTCGGTCTTGCGGCGGGCGGCTACATTCGCGGTGGCGAACACCACACGCCGTTGTTCGGTGCCGTGCTCGCTGACGATCAGTCGCCTACCGCCATGCGTGCCATGGCACGACACTTTCCGCCCGAGCGTCCGCCTTGGGAAATACTTGTCAACGCCAAAGGCCAAAGATTTCTGCGCGAGGATATTCCGAGCCACGACGCCTACGAAATGGCACTGGCGCGTCTGCCGGACGAACGCTGCTGGTTTGTTTTCGACGAGACCATCCGTCGGCAGGCGCCCGCGCTGTTGCGCGGTGGTTTTTCCGGGCCGTGGACCGAAGCGGACACCGAGCAGGCGTTTGCCGAAGGCGCCTACGGCTTTCATCGCGCCACTGACCTGCGCACGCTGGCCGAACGCGCCGGTATCGACACGCAAGGCCTTCTCGAGACGGTCGCCGACTACAACCGCGGCCGGGAAACCGGCAAAGACGCTCTCGGTCGAATGCACCTACCAACGCCTATCGTCACTGCGCCGTACTACGCGATCACCATCAACAGCTGGAATCTACTGAGCTACGCGGGCATCGCCGTCGATGCACAACTTCGTGTGATCCGGCGCGACGGCTCGCCGATTCCGAACCTGTACGCTGCGGGCGAATTGCTCGGCATGGGGACGGTGATGGGCAACGGCATGCCGGGCGGGATGTCGGTCATGCCCGCACTCTCGCTGGGGCGTCTGCTTGGCAAGGAACTGATCGCTTTCGCATGAAGCAGCTGTCGGCAGGCTTGAGTCTGCTGCTCGCCTGCTGCGCGGTTGCCGTCCGAGCCGACCACCCGACGCCGCAGGTACTGGTGCCGGGCGGTCCATTGCACGCCATCGAGGGAATGGCCTTCGGACCCGATGGCCAGCTCTACGGCACCAGTGTCTACGACCGGCGCATCTATCGCATCGATCCCCAGAGCGGGACCGTCACCTACGCAGTGCCTGCCCCATTTGGTGAAGCCGATGATGTGGCCTTCGGCCCTCCGGGTTCGCCTGCAGCAGGCATCATGGCGTGGACTGCGCAGCGTTCCGGCGAGTTGCGCATCCGCCGGTCGGACGGCTCGCTCGAGGTCGCGCTGCCCGATGTGCCGCGCGTGAATCCCGTCGCCTTCGACGATCGGGGACGGTTGTTCGTCGCACAGAGTCGAGCGGGCGATGACGCGCTCTGGGAAGTCGACACCACGGGGAGCCGCCCACCGCGATTGGTGAGTCGGGGTCAGGGCCCCTTGAACGGTTTCGACTTCGGCGCCGATGGCATGTTGTACGCACCGGCATTCGGCACTGATCGCCTCGTCGCCATCGATCCCGATACCGGCGTACATCGCGTTGTGGCGCAGGGTCTGGGATCGCCTGCGGCCGTCAAGGTGGATCGTCGCGACGGTTCGCTCGTCAGTATCGATTACCTGCGCGGCGAACTGTGGCGCTCGGATCTGCGCTCGCAGCAAAACACCCTGCTCGGACGATTCGATGACGTCATCGACAACCTCACACTCGGTCCCGACGGGCTCATTTATCTGCCTAGTGTGGCAGACAGTCGTGTGCTTGTATTCGACCCGCAGACCGGTCGCAGCCGTCGGCTCGTGGATGGCCACTTCAGCGTCGCGCTCGGTGCCGTCTTGACGCAGCACGCCGGTCGCGAAGCCATGCTGGTGGCCGATCCGTTCGGCTACCGATTCGTCGATCTGCACAGCGGCGTAGTCACTCGCCCCCCGTGGGTCGGCGGACGTGGCATGTCCTCGGCGATCGCCGCCTCCGACACCTTGATTGCCTTCAGCTACTCGGGTGCCGCTCGCGTGCGCGTGATCGATCGGCGTACGGACGCCTTGGTGATGGAATTCACCGATATCGATGCGCCGCGCGGACTACTCATCACCGATGATGGCTCGATCATCGTGGCTGATGCCAAATCAGGTCGTCTGCTGCGCCTGCGCAAGAATCGTCGCAGCACGGTAGCCAAGGATCTTGCCCGACCCGTGGCGCTGCTCGCCGATACGACCGACAGCGTGCTTGTCAGCGAATACGGCCGTGGCGCTCTGACCCGCGTCAATCTGCGCGATGGCTCACGGCAAATAATCGCCACCGACTTCGAGTCGCCCTCGGCTCTGGCGCGATTGCCGGACGGTCGCATCGCCGTCATCGAGCAGACGCAGCGCCGGCTCGTACTGTTCGATCCACGCGATGGCAGCCGGCGTATCATCGCCACACAACTGCCGACCTCTCTGGCAGCTTTGCCCTTCTCGGCCGACACCACCACAGGACTTGTCGCGACCCGTGATGGCCGGCTTTACATCACCTGCGCCGAAAATAATTCCATACTGCGGATCGATCCATGAAAACGTCACTCGTCTCTTTTGTCGGTCTCGCCGGCACGCTGATGCTGCTCGTCGGTTGCAGCCATATTGACGATTTGGCGTCAGAGCGATTCGCTCGCATGCCGCCAGCGGACGACGTGGTTGCAGACGGCGGTTGGTACACACCGACTGTCACCGTTCGAGGTCAAGCCCATCGCTGGTTTACCGCCGATCTCGAACAAAAGGCCCGCGCCGAGATGCAGCCTCCGGCACTTGCCGCAGCACGCCAACTCGCGCGTGACTACGACACTCTTGCCCTAGTCGTGCTGCGCGACGGTCAAGTATTGCTCGAGGACTATGCGGCAGATATTGATCCGACGCGGCGTTTCGATACGCAGTCGATGCACCGTGGACTGCTGGTTCTCGCGGTACTGGCCGCCGTCGAGGATGGACATATACCCTCCCTCGATACGCCCGCCTCGCGGTGGCTGTCAGAGTGGCGCGGCGCTGACGATCCCCGGCGTCTGATCACTGTCGGTGACCTGCTGTGGGGGCAGGCGGGCCTTGCAGACCCGCCGTTCGAGAACCGTCCCGAATCACCCGGCATGCAGATGTTCATCGGGCCCGACTTGCGACGGGTGGCGCTCGCGCAGCCCGCGCGTGCGGCGCGTGGCACGATTGATCGCAGCAGCACACTCGATGCGCAGGTGCTGGGTCTGGTGCTGGAGGCTGCCACCGGAAAAAAATACGCGAACTACCTGTCGCGACGCCTGTGGCAACCGGCCGGAGCCGCCGACGCCTACGTGCGGCTCGATCGTCCTCGAGGCAACACGCGCACGTTCTGCTGCATCCAGGCGAGTGCGCGCGACTGGGCGCGGATTGGCCAACTCGTGCTCGATCGCGGTGTCGGCGTACACAGCCGTGCGCTCAGTGAGCAAAGCATTGCGCGCATGTTTGCGCCTTCGCCGCTGTCGGCGACACACGGCATGGTGTGGTCCCGTGAGCCCGTGCTGCTCGTACCGCGCTCAGTGCAGGAAGGGCGCGCAGCGCCCGTGCTGACGCCGTTCGCCGACGACGGCGTGTTCTACATCGGCGGCCGAGGCGGTCAGCGAGTGTTCGTGCTGACCCGGCAGCGCGCCGTCATCGTGCGCATCGGCCGCGTTCGCAATGATTTTGATGATGGAAAATTCGTCAACGCCTTTATCGAGGCGCTGCAGCCTTGAATGCGGCACTGCGCGTCACGGCGTTGGCGCGAATATTGGCATAGAACAAATCGAAATCATTGAAGTGCAGCATTCCGCCCGGCAGCGAAACGATGGCGTACCCTTCGCGCGGCAAACCCTCGACGCGCAGCACACCGCCCTCACATTGCGCCGCAATGCGCGCGGGCTCGGTGGCAGGCAGTGACACACCGGCCTTTAACGCGACCGACAAACCGACCCCCGCGCGAGCGGGCAGTGAACCAAGATTTTTCGAGGCGAGTGCCTGCGGCTGTGAGGCGTCGAACGTCAGCGGATTGATGCACAGGACGTCGTTGCCTTCGCTCGAACCGAAGCGGGCCGCGTGGCGGGCCTGAGTGCCGCGGATGAAAGTACTCGGATCACCCGCCGCATCGAACGTGTTCCAGCTAACGAGGCAGCCGGTGGCGGTTGGCGTTGTGCACACCTGTACCCCGCCACCCATCTGGCGCAAGGCTTCTGCCGTGAAGCCGATCCCTACTGGGTAAGCCGCGACCAACTGGCGACGGTACGCACTCGTGCCGAATTCGTTGAACCAACGTTCGATGTGCGAAGCGCCCTGACTGTGACCGACAAGAATGAACGGTCGGCCCTGATTCCAATGCTGCATGTAGTGCAAAAACGCCGCCCGTACGTCGCTCCAGGCAAACTCGTACGCCGCCAGCGGCTTGCGCTCGGGCGGTGCGTAGACGGCGGCCGCAGTCGCCTGACGATAGCGGGGTGCAAACACGCGGCAGCAGGCGTTGAAGATTGCCGCCTGACGCGCGATGACCGACTCGTCTGTCCATGCGTTGGTCGCCTCTTTATCGAGAGGCTGATTCCAGTAGTCGATATCGCGGTACGTGGTCGGATGGATGTAGAACACATCGACACTCGCTGATGCCTGTCGATCACCGAACGGATCGCGCTCTGCGACCACATCTGCCGCATCGAGACGCCACGGCAACGCCGCCCACGCGCTGTCGCGAGCGTAGTCGGGTGCCGGCGGGTGCGGCAGATCGCCAAACGCCTGCGCCGGAATCCGGATTTCGAGTGCTTGCTGGGCAGGGACATTCGAGGCCGCAAACAGACCGAGAATCACAAGCGAACAACCAAGAAACTGCCGCACACCGCACCTCGAACTTGTGGGAGAGGCACCGATCGTACCGGGGTTCGGGCTCGTGTAAAGTCGGTCTTTCGGGAGGGGGTCATGGGTACAGCACTATTACGGCGCGCGCTACTGGGCTGGCTGCTCGTTGTTCTTTGCATCACGGAGCTACCGCTCGCACAGGGTGCCGACAGCGCTGCGTCTCCGATCCGGCGCTACAGCATCGTGTCCGGCGCCGAGGGCGTACCGCTCAACGTCATCGAGCAGGGGGCGGCAGGACAGCCGGTCATCGTTCTGGTGCATGGTTTCGGGCAGAGCCATGCCAGCTTCGAGGCGCAGTTCACCGCATCGGAGTTGAATCGCCACTTTCGACTCGTCAGTTACGACCTGCGCGGTCACGGCCTGTCGGGCAAACCGTGGTCGCGCGAGGCGTACACCACGAGCGGAAATTGGGCGGATGATCTGTCACGAGTCATTGATGCCATCGGCGTGCGCAAAGTCGTGCTGCTCGGATGGTCGTACGGCACGCTCGTGATCGGTGATTACCTGCGCAAGTACGGCAGCGAGCGGTTGGGCGGAGTCGTGCTGACCGGCGCTTATGGCGGTTTCACCGACCCACCCTCCGGCCGCGCGCCACCACCTGCCGCGGTGGTCGCCGAAATGAATCGGATGCGCGATGAGCAGATGTCGGGCGATCCGCAACTGCGCGCCGCTGCCGTGCGCCGCGGCGTGCTGCGACTCACGGCTAAGGCGATGCCCGACGCCTGGCTCGCTCAGGCCACCTCGATGGGCATGCTCACGGCGACTGAAGCGCGTCGATACATGTTCGATCGACCAATCGATAACAAGGATGTACTTGCCAAACTCGATGTGCCGTTGCTCGTGGTCATCGGCGGGAAAGACGGCAGTACGCCCGAGCTGCAGGGTCGCGAACTTGCTGCACGCGTGCGCGGTGCACAAGTGGCGTTTTACCCGGAATCCGGACACTCCCCGTTCGCCGAGGAGCCGGAGCGCTTCAATCGGGAGTTGGCCGTTTTTGCACAAGCCGCCTCGTCTTCAAAGTAGACAACGTCCTGCGAATTACCACCTAAGAATTACCACTGAGGATCAATCCATGCTCAAGACCCGTCATGCGCTACTGCTGATTTGCGCACTCGTCACTTCGCCCTGCATCGCCAAGCCGATCACGGCCTGCGAAGGGAACGAGCGT
>Ga0209033_1000228_pt1 | contig 31430 bp, 32 predicted proteins | sample LauGreFa1BDMLBDN_2_FD_188218 | JGI IMG/M metagenome (GOLD analysis project Ga0209033, IMG submission 188218) | Freshwater lake microbial communities from Lake Michigan, USA - Fa13.BD.MLB.DN (SPAdes) (version 2) | ecosystem: Environmental > Aquatic > Freshwater > Lake | place: Lake Michigan, USA...
GGCGTTTATCCCGAGGGCACATTAACGCGGGATCAAAATTATTGGCCGATGAAGGCCAAGACAGGTATTGCCCGTCTTGCCATCCTTACACAAGTACCAGTGATTCCATGTGCGCAGTGGGGAGCTCAAAAAATTTTGCCCGCCTATAGCAAGAAGCCAAAATTTTTTCCTCGAACTAAAGTGCAAGTAATTGCCGGAAAGCCACTAGATTTTTCTAAGTGGCAGGGAAGAGCTGAAGATCCAATTGCCCTTGAAGAGGCAACAGCTTATGTAATGCAGGCGGTTACAAAGCTTCTTGAAGGCTTGCGTGGAGAGAGTGCACCAACTGAAGTTTTTGATCCACGTAAATCAAATCTGCCCCGCATTGGCAATTTTAAGAAGGACAAGAAATGAAAAAGATTGCCGTTCTTGGATCTGGTGCATGGGGAACAACCCTTGGACAGGTGATGGTTGACTCTGGGCAGCAAGTATTAATTTGGGGTCGAAACAAGAAAGTTGTTCGGGAGATAAATCGCAGACACACCAATCGCAGATTTCTAAAAGGAATTGATCTTCCTCGGGAATTGAAAGCAACCACAGATATTAAAGCGGTTTTAGAGTTTGCCGACGTAATTTTATTGGCAATTCCATCTCAAACTTTGCGCGAAAATCTTGAGGAGTGGAAAGGTTTTTTCCCAAAGGATTTGCCGGTAATTAGTACTTTAAAAGGTATTGAGGTTAATACCCAATTAAGAATGACTGAGGTTGCCCAAGAGGTTTTGGGACTTGATAAATCACAATTTGGCTTAATTACAGGTCCAAACTTGGCCAATGAAATCATTATGCGACAACCAGCTGGTGCAGTTGCCGCATCTGAGAATCCAGTAAACATTGAGTTAATGCAGGAGATCTTTGCAACTAATTATTTCAGAATTTATCCATCAAGCGATTTAATCGGATGTGAGTTTGCAGGGGCAGCTAAAAGCGTTATTGCTCTTGCCGTTGGAATTGCAGTTGGTATGGGATATGGAGAAAACACACAAGGCTTAATGATTACGCGCGGTCTTTCTGAAGTTGCAAGATTAGGTGCAGCCTATGGAGCAAATCCACTTACTTTCTTGGGTCTTGCAGGCATTGGCGACTTGGTCGCAAGTGCGCAATCACCATTATCTAGAAACAGAAGTTTTGGTGAAGTATTAGGAAAATCTGGCTCAATAACTAAGGCCCGCGCGCAGGTAGTTAAAACAGTTGAAGGAGTTTATTCTGCAAGTGCAATTTTAGAGCTGGCACATCGGGTGGGAATTGAGGTTCCAATCATTGAGGCTGTATCTGATGTGGTGGCCGGAACACTAAATCCAAAAGATGCCATGAATCGAATAATGACTGTGAGCATTAAGGCTGAGATTGAATGAGTAAGTTAAAGATTGCCATAATTTGTGGTGGAAAAAGTAGCGAGCATGAAATCTCCTGTGTTTCAGCCAATGGAATTTTAAACGCACTAGATAGAGCCCAATTTGAACCAGTGTTGATCGGTATCACCAAGAATGGAAGGTGGTTGTTACTTCCTAGTGATACTAATTTTGCAATTATCAACGGTGCACTACCGGTTGTGCCTGAATCTGGTGTTGAAATTAATGTAACCAGTCAAGGGTTATTTTCTGGTGGTAAAAACTTAGAGATTGATGTCGCCTTTCCAATACTGCATGGGCCTTATGGCGAAGATGGAACTATTCAGGGTTTACTTGAAATGATCGGTATTAAATATGTTGGCTCAGGAGTTTTGGCTAGCGCAGTTTGTATGGACAAATCTTATGCAAAGCCAATATTTGCCTCCGCTGGTTTAAATGTGGCCCCTGGAATAGTTGTTACCTCCAAAGACTTTGAACTACCAAGTACTTTGAAACTCCCATTATTTGTTAAACCAGCTCGAAGTGGTTCAAGTCGTGGCACAACAAAGGTAAAGGAATTAAGCCAATTAGCAGCGGCTGTAGAGCACGCACTGGATTTTGATACCAAGGTAATTATCGAACAAGCTATCGTAGGAAAAGAAATAGAGTGTGCAGTTCTTCAGGCTGATGACAAAATTACAGTTTCCAAGGTGGGTCAAATTCTTATCTCAAACAAATTTGAATTCTATGATTTTCAAGCTAAATACCTAGATGATTCTATGCAATTAATTTTGCCTGCTGATTTGCCGGAGGAGGCTTCCCGCCAAATCCAACAAGCAGCATTAATTGCATTTGAAGCTGCAGGTTGTGAAGGTTTAGCTCGAGTTGATTTCTTCTACTCAAGTGAAGGTAAAGTAATTATTAATGAAATTAACACTATGCCTGGCTTCACGCCCATGTCAGTTTATCCAAAGTTAATTGAAAACAGCGGCATAAATTATCAACTGCTAATTACCAAACTCATTCAAACTGCTAAAAATAGATCAAGTAGCATCACTCGATAATCAAATGGATGGAATTCTAGAAAAGCAAGCGGTTAAACGAGTGCTTGCAGCATTAGCAGAGAATCAAATTAAAGGTGAAGTAAAAATACTTTCAGAAACTGCAAAGAGTGCAGCTGAGGCCGCTAACGGATTGGGTATTGAGGTTGGACAAATTGCCTCGTCAATTATTTTTAAGCTCCCTGATAATTCTCCATTATTGGTAATTACCTCAGGTAGACATCGAGTTGATACCGAGTTAGTTGCAACAAAGCTGGGTATGGGCGAGTTAGGAAGAGTTGATGCAGATTATGTTAAAGCTAGCTCCGGGTTTTCTATCGGCGGAGTATCACCTATTGGCTGGCTAAACCCTCCCGCCGTTACTTTAATTGATACTGCATTGGCAGATTATGAAGTAGTGTGGGCAGCAGCAGGACATCCACATGCAGTTTTTCCAACCACATTTGCGGAGTTGGAAAGTGTTTGTAATGCAACAGCTATGGAAGTAGGGGAGTGAGATGAAAACGCTGAGCAAAGCAAAGATATTTGAATGGTTAGGTGTAGTCACCGCAATTGTTTACTCACTTCTTGTCGCGGCAAATATTGGCGCAGAGTTTATTGGCTTTACATTACTTTTGGCTTCTTCAGCTTTTATCGGTGTGTGGGCGTTCTTGGGTAAGCACAAAGGAATTCTTTTTCTTCAATTCTTTTATGCTACAGCTGGAATTATTGGAATGATTCGCTGGTTTTAAAAAGACATCAAGGAGATCTAATTCTTTAGGGATTTCAAAGAATTAAATGAAGTTAATGAATAGGTATTGCTCTCTACTGGTTAAATAGCCAACGTTCGAGAGCAAACCCCAACAAGAATTAAAAAGTTGTTACTGGGCAAGTAAGAGTTCTAGTGATTCCAGCAACAGTCTGAACTTTAGCCAAAACAGTTCGACCTAAATCCTCCATGCTGGCTGATTCAGCTCGCATAATTACATCGTATGGACCGGTCACTCCTTCAGCAATAGTGACTCCTGCAATTGCTGAGACAGCTTTTGCCACACTTGAAGCCTTACCGACTTCGGTTTGAATCAAAATATAAGCCTGAACAGACATTTTTAGCCTTTCAATCAATCCTTAAGTGTTCGACAATGAACCTTAGCGATAATAAAGGGTAGCCTATAGCGAGTTAATTGGGGAGTGCCATTGATTGAGTCAGAAGCTGGTCTAGTTGAACGCTTACGCGAACTTTTCCAAACCTCCTTTGCCCAAGGGGTAGAGGTAGGTATTGGTGATGATGCCGCGGTGATTTCTGCTTCAAGCAATAAACTGGTTGCGACTTTAGATATTGCAATTGAAGATGTGCATTTTAAATCTTTATGGTCTTCACCATTTGAAATAGGTGCGAAATTGACCACCGCCAATCTGGCCGACTTATTTTCTATGGGCGCTACCCCTAAATACTTACTAGTTGGAGCAGCTATTTCTGAAATAAACAATTCAGAAGTTATCACCGAGCTTGCCCAGGGCATTAGATCTGTTGCCGATAAATTTGAGGTTTCAGTTATAGGTGGTGATTTGAGCAAGTCAGAAAAAATGAGTTTGAGTATTACGGCACTAGGTGAGATAGCTAGAGATCCAATAACTCGCAGCGGTGCATCTGCAGGTGATCTAATTTACCTAAGTGCACTTCCAGGATTATCAGCTGCAGGGCTTGCAATACTAGAAAGAGGTTTAGATCGACCTAAGTATGTTGTTCAAGCGCACTTGAATCCAAAACTGGTTGCTCCGATAAAGCTAATGGAGGTTGCCTCTGCCATGAGTGATATCAGTGATGGATTGGTAAGTGATGCAAGAAATATTGCAAGGGCATCAAAGGTTGATTTGAATTTTGATACCAACGCGCTTGAAGCTTCTCCTGATTTTAAAGATCTAGGAGAGTTAGCAACAGAGTTAGGTGTGGATGTGTATGACTGGATTTTGTCTGGCGGTGAGGATCATTTCTTTATTGCCACAGTTCCAGAGAAATATGCCGACAAAAACCTTGGTATTCAGGTTGGAAAAGTAGTTGCAGGAAGCGGATTAATTACGATCGATGGAGTGCAAACTCAAAGAGCTGGTTACCAGCACTTTTAAACTAGCGAGAGACCTTGCCAGCTTTCAGGCATGAAGAGCAAACATTCTTACGTTTTGTTTGACCGTTGATGATCGTGCGAATCTTTTGAATATTTGGATTCCAACGGCGACGGGTAGCACGCTTTGAGTGGGAGACATTATTGCCAAAGCTTGGGGCTTTGCCACAGATATCGCAGACTGAAGACACTTTATTTACTCCCTTATATTCGCAGAACTACTAACTAGAGGCGAAAGATTACCTTGAGAGGGTATTAATTGGCTAATCCAGTGGGTAATTACGCACAGATTGCCATTAGGCGTTAGATACTTCCACTATGGCCGACCTATCTACACGATTAACAAATATCGTCGGCGACCGGACTGCGCAGGTTCTAGACAACTCCTTTGGGATATCTACTGTCAATGATTTGTTGCGTCACTATCCAAGGCGATATGTGGTGCGCGGTGAATTAACAGATATCTCAACTTTGGTTGCTGATGATGAGGTCACGATTTTGGCCGAGATCGAAGCGGTTAAGTTAAGAAGAGCAAATGGTAAGAACATTCTTGAAGTAATTGTCACAGATGGCAGTGCTAATTTATCTTTAACTTTTTTCAACCAGGCTTGGCGGGAGAAGGATCTTAGAGCAGGACGAGTTGGCCTATTTGCTGGAAAAATTGGAGTGTTTAAAGGTAGACGCCAGTTATCTCATCCAGATTATCAATTAATTCCAGACGGGGATAATGTTGACGAAGCGGTTGCCGAGTTTGCTGGCAAGTTTCTGCCGGTTTATCCAGCCACAGCAAAACTTCCTTCCTGGAAAATCATGCAGTGCATGAAGCTAGCGCTGGATTCTTTGGATGATTTTCCAGATTACCTACCTTCTGAAATTGCCCAGCAATTTGCTTATCCAATTTTAAAAAAAGCATTTTTAGACATACATCAACCACCAGATCTGCAAAGTGCTGAAAATGCTCGAAATCGCCTGACCTTTGATGAGGCACTGCTTCTCCAACTTCTCCTTGGCCAACGCAGAGCAGAGATTGTTAAGTTAAGTACAAAATCGCGTACACCAAATACTCCTCTCTTAGTTGCTGCCTTTGAGAAAACTCTGCCATTTGAATTCACGGCTGGACAATCTGTGGTTAATGATGAGATTGAAAAGGATCTTTCAAATAATTATCCAATGCACCGACTATTGCAAGGTGAGGTCGGATCTGGAAAAACTGTTGTGGCATTGCGAGCGATGCTCTCGGTGGTCGACTCTGGCGGTCAGACTGCCTTATTGGCACCAACTGAAGTATTAGCGCAGCAGCATTATCGAACCATTACGCAATTACTTGGAAAACTTGCCCAAGCTGGAACTTTAGAGGCAAGTGATATTGGCACAAAGGTTGAGTTATTAACTGGTTCATTAAGCACAGCTGAAAAGAAATTGATTCACTCTAATTTGGCCTCAGGTGAAACTGGAATTGTAATCGGAACTCATGCCCTAATTTCTGATGGCGTAGTTTTTAAAGATTTGGGCTTAGTAGTAGTTGATGAACAACATCGTTTCGGAGTTGAGCAAAGAGATGCCTTGCGAATGAAGGCAAAACAACCACCTCATCTTTTGGTAATGACAGCAACACCAATTCCACGAACTGTTGCAATGACTGTTTTTGGAGATCTTGATATTTCAACTTTAAAGGAGTTGCCAAAGGGTCGCGTTGCTATTACTACCCATGTCATACCAGTACTAGAGAAACCACACTTCCTTGATCGTGCCTGGCAAAGAGTTAGGGAAGAGGTTGATAAGGGACATCAGGTTTATATTGTCGCGCCGCGAATTGCTAATCCAAATAAGAAATTAACTGCGCGAGAGATTGCCGCTGCCCAACTTCTGGGTGAGGAGTTTATGGATGGTGAGCCAATGAGTGCGGTAGAAGAGCTTGCACCAGAGTTGGCATCTGGCTCCCTTGCTGGGTTAAAGATTGCGGTATTGCATGGCAGATTAAGTAGTGATGCAAAAGAGCAAACCATGCAAGCTTTTGCTGCAGCTCAGATTCAAGTATTAGTTGCTACCACCGTGATTGAAGTTGGTGTAGATGTTCCTAATGCAACAATGATGGTAATTATGGATGCGGATAGATTTGGCGTCTCCCAATTGCACCAGTTAAGAGGCCGAGTAGGAAGAGGAGCCGCACCTGGACTTTGCTTATTAGTAAGTAGCGCAGCAGAGGGATCACCTAGCCTTGACCGTCTTACGGCGGTTGCTTCAACATTAGATGGCTTTGAATTGGCCAGAATAGATTTGGAGCAACGCAAAGAAGGAGATGTGTTGGGTAAATCCCAATCAGGTGGAAGATCTCACCTTCGATTATTGAAGGTATTAAGAGATGAGAGTTTGATTGATCAGGCACGTGAGGTTTCCAATAAAATCCTAACTACCGATCCAAACTTAGATCACTTGCCTGATTTAAGGGATGAGGTTGATAGATTAAAAGAGGATGAGGCTGCAAAGTTTATGGACAAATCATGAGCATGCGAATAATTGCAGGCCTGGGCAAGGGAAGAAAATTGTTTTCACCTCCATCGATTACACGACCAACCTCTGATCGCGCTCGCGAAGGTTTATTCTCTTCATTAAGTTCTACCTTTGGTAGTTTGAATGGTTTACATTTCTTGGATTTATTTGCTGGATCTGGAGCGGTTGGCGTTGAAGCTTTATCTAGGGGTGCAGGTCTTGTAGAAGCGGTTGAAAGTAATCCGGTGAGTGCCAAAGTTTGCGAAGATAACTTTTCTCTTTTGAGTGGCTCTGAAGGAGTTGGCCAATTTAGGGTTCATAACAAAACTGTTTTTGAATACTTAAACCATCTGGCCACTGGCTCCTTTGAAATTATTTATATAGATCCACCATATGAAGTAGAAAACACTGAGGTTGAGAAAATACTTAAGAAGATTTTTAATTTAAATCTACTAAATAAGTTTGGTGTGATTGCAATTGAGCGAGATGCTAAGGGTAAAACCTTTAGCTGGCCCGAAGGATTTTCTGAGTTAAAGGTACGCTCATATGGTGCTGGTGCCATTCATTATGGAGTGCTCACTGAGCGCAATCTCTGATCAGAAATGGCTAACTCAGCAATAAGTTGCTAGCGTTTTACTCATGAGAAGAGTTGTATGTCCTGGGTCATTTGATCCGATCACAAATGGGCATTTAGATATTATTGCTAGGGCATGTTCATTATTTGATGAGGTAGTTATTGCTGTTCTCGTTAACCAAACAAAGAGTTCATTATTTACAGTTGAAGAACGTATTGAGATGATTAAAGAGGTAACCACTAGATATACCAATGTAAAGGTGGATTCCTGGTCTGGGCTGCTAGTTGATTACTGCCGGACCAATAAAATCCCGACAATTGTTAAAGGTCTAAGGGCGGTAAGTGATTTTGATTATGAACTGCAAATGAGTCAGGTGAACCTGCAACTTCAAGGCGTAGAGACCCTATTTATGTCGACTGCACCTTCACACTCATTCCTTTCTTCATCATTAGTTAAAGAGATTGCAAGTTATGGCGGCGATGTTTCAGCGTATATGCCATCGGCAATCGTTGATAAGTTAAAATCTAGAGTCGGCCGGAAGGAATAAAGATGGATGTAGTGGAGAATTTAGAAGCAGCAATTGCTGCTGTTGAAGAGGCGAGATCTGTTCCGCTTTCTGCATCTTGTGTCATTAATAGAGGCGAGATGTTGCAACTACTTGATCAAGTAAAAGTCTCTTTCCCTAATGACCTGGCTAAGGCGATCTCAATATTGCGCGAGAAAGAAGATATTTTAGAAAATGCCCATAAGCAGGCCGATGGGATCATTGCCCAAGCTCGCGATGAGGTTGCGCGCCTAGTTGAACAAACTACTATCGTTTCAAATGCACGAAAAGAAGCAACTCGAATTTTGGCTGAGGCAAATCTTGAAGGCAAAAAGAACCGAGAAGAGATTGATGAGTACATCGATTCCAGACTTGCAACCCTTGAAGTTATTTTGAATAAAACTTTGGATGTGATTAGTAAAGGTAGAGATCAGTTAGGCGGAGTAGAAACCAAGCACGCCCTTTCTGACTTAAATAAGTAGTCTCATGGCTAGATCAATATTTATCTTTAATACCCATGATTTGCCGCATCGTGCTGGGGAAATGCGGGAGTATCAATTAGATTTAAAAATCACCGAACCAGTGGGAGTTGATCTTCTGGCGGTGAAGCCAGGTGAAGTAATTGAGGTTGATCTAAGAGTGCAATCTGTCGATGAAGGGGTGCTGGCTACAGCTCGAGTAATGGCTACGGCGACAGGTGAGTGCACAAGATGTTTGAAGCCAATCTCATGGCCAATTGATGAGAATTTCACAGAGCTTTATTACTATGAAATTTCAACCAATAAATCTGCAAATAAACGTGGATCAAAATCAAGTAAGGCAGATGATATTGATTTGGAAGAGGATGATTTAAGTTTCATGGTTGGAGATGAGATAGATCTTGAGCCTGCAATTAGAGATGCAGTAATTTTAAATCTTGCAGTTAATCCACTTTGTACGGAAGATTGTCCTGGCTTAGAGGAAAAGCAGGGGGAGAATTGGAGCTATCTGCCAGAGGTTGAGTCTGAAACTCTGGCTGATCAGAGATGGGCTGCTCTGAAGGATTTCCCGCTCAAAAACTAATCGTTTTTACAAGTTCCAACTTTTCGTAGATAATTCTCACCTTACGCAGAAAGCACATATAAGGAGTAAAGATCATGCCAGTTCCAAAGCGAAAAATGTCGCGAGCACGTACTCGCTCTCGCCGAAGCATGTGGAAAACAACTCCTGCTCACTTAGCAACATGTGAACAATGCCAATCACCAAAATTGCAACACACTGCATGTCCAACCTGCGGTACTTATAACCGTCGTCAGGTTCTAGAGGTTTAATCTGTACTCTGACCTAACCGAGCAACTCGGAATATCGGTTAAGGAAGAGTTGCTTGAACTTGCTTTAACTCATCGCTCGTTCTCATACGAAGCTGGTGGAATTCCAACAAATGAGCGTTTAGAGTTTTTAGGCGATTCTGTTTTGGGGTTAATTGTTACAGAGGAGCTTTATAAGAAATTTCCAGATTTAGATGAGAGTCGATTAAGTCCACTTCGATCAGGTGTAGTCAATATGAAAGCCTTGGCACAAATTGCCAGAGAAATAAAATTGGGTTCTCATTTGCGAATTGGTAAAGGCGAAGAATCAACTAATGGTCGAGATAAGAATTCAATTCTTGCAGATTCTCTTGAGGCACTAGTTGGAGCAATTTATCTCCAACACGGTTATGAAAAAACTGCAGAAATTATTTTGAATTGGATGAAACCTTCGTTGGATTCAGTTTTAACTTTAGGGGCCGCTTTGGATGCAAAGACTGCGTTACAGGAGTTGGCAGCAAGTTTGAATTTGCCATCGCCTGAGTATGAGATCAGTGAATCAGGTCCAGATCATGATAAAAGTTTTATCGCTACAGCATTAGTTGGTAGTGAGCGATTTGAAACCGGTCAAGGAAAGAGTAAGCGCGAAGCAGAACAATCTGCTGCAAAACTTGCCCATGAACATTTGAGCAGTAGATTAAATAAGAAGTAATAATCTGAGAATTAATGCCAGAGTTACCTGAGGTTGAAACTGTTAGGCGCGGCCTTGAGCAGTATGTTGTAGGAAAAAAAGTTGTTAGTGCTGAAAGTTTTCACCGGCGGACAATAAAACCAAGCTCACTTGGGCGCTTAGAGATGGTGACAGGATCAAAGATCTTGGCAGTTAAGCGGCGGGGTAAGTTTCTTTGGTTTGAATTAGATAGAGATTTTGTCCTTGTGGCGCACCTGGGGATGAGTGGCCAATTATTAGTCCAACAATCCAACGCATTCGATCAGAGTCATTTGCGGGCCAGATTAAGGTTAGGCGGAAAGCTAAATCGAACCAGCAAAGATGAGATTAGATTTATTGATCAAAGAACCTTTGGTTGGCTTTCAGTTGAGGAGTCATCCGAAGGAATCCCTACCAGCGTAAGACACATCGCATTTGATCCATTTGAAGAAAATTTTGATTTAAAAAGTGTTGTCAACAAAATCCGTCAAAAACGTTGCTCAATTAAGAGTGCAATATTAAATCAAGAGGTTTTAAGTGGAATTGGAAATATTTATGCAGATGAGGCGCTATGGCGATCTAAAATCCATCCTGAGATCATCTGCGAAGATTTATCAGAGGTTGAGGTCAAGAAAGTTATATCCTCGGCAAAATCTGTTATGAAATTAGCCATTAAATCTGGTGGAACATCATTTGATGAGCAGTATAAAAATGTAAATGGCGAAAGCGGATATTTTTCTAGGTCTTTACAGGTATATGGCCAACAGGGCCAGCCATGTTCAAGATGTGGCAGTGCTATCCACAGGATCGCCTTTGCAAATCGATCTTCTCACTTTTGCCCGCGTTGCCAACGGTAGGTAGCGATGTTTTTTGGTGGTTTTTAGATAGGTTTGCGCCTATGAGGGCGAAGCCATGTATCTAAAAAGTATGAACCTTAAGGGGTTCAAATCTTTCGCCTCCTCCACCACCTTAAATTTTGAGCAGGGTATTACCTGCGTGGTTGGCCCAAATGGATCTGGAAAATCAAATGTTGTTGATGCCCTCTCCTGGGTAATGGGTGAACAGGGAGCTAAATCCTTACGCGGTGGAAAGATGGAAGATGTAATTTTCGCCGGTACTTCAGGTCGAGCACCACTTGGTCGTGCTGAGGTTTCAGTAACTATTGATAATGCAGATGGTGTTCTACCAATCGATTTTTCTGAGGTAACAATTACTCGTGTTTTATTCCGAAATGGTTCATCTGAATATTTGTTAAATGGTGAAACAACTAGGTTGTTAGATATTCAAGAGTTGTTAAGTGATAGCGGTATTGGTAGAGAGATGCATGTAATTGTTGGACAAGGCCAACTAGATGCAATTTTGCTAGCAAATCCAGAGGAGCGCCGGGCCTTTATTGAAGAGGCTGCAGGAGTTTTAAAGCACCGTAAACGAAAAGAAAAGGCGCTGCGTAAATTAGATTCCATGCAAACAAATCTTGCTCGTATTCAAGATTTAACTGTTGAACTTCGTCGCCAATTAAGGCCGCTTGGCAAGCAAGCAGAGGTTGCCAAGAAAGCATCGGTCATTCAATCTGATGTGCGAGATTCCCGACTTCGATTACTTGCCGATGATTTAACTCGAATGAGATCTGAGATGGAAGTTGAAGTTGCAGATGAGAATGTATTGCGCGGTCGCAAGGAACAAGTTGAACTTGAACTAAATACCGCAAGGGCGCGTGAAGTTGAACTTGATGCAATTGCTGCAAGTGAGAATCCACAATTAATCTCAGCTCAAGAAAATTTCTATAGACTCACCGCTCAGCGAGAACAAATTAGAGGTATTCAAAATCTAGCTTCAGAGCGCGCCAGGTTTTTAGCTGAAGAGGCTGAAGAGGCTAAAGCTGTTGGGCGCGATCCAAAAGCATTAGAGGATGAAGCAGTACTTCTGCGGCAAGAAGAGTCAGAGTTAAGTTCGCAGGTTAGGTCTTCACAAGAACAGTTGCAGATTGATTCAAATTCTCTTAAGACAATTGAAGAACAGTTAGCACTTGAAGAAAATCGTGTCTCGGCTTCGTTACGTGCTATTGCTGATCAACGCGAGGGCACAGCAAGACAAGAGGGCCATATCAATGGACTTCGCTCAAGAATTGATGCAACATCAGGTGAAATAAATAGATTATCAAATGCAAAGGAGTCTGCTGAGAATCGATTGAAGGGTTATAGAGAATCTTTCGCTTTAATTGAAACTCAAATTTCATCACTTGCTTCATCTGAACCTGGCTTAGATGGCGAGTTCAATCGTTTAAAGATTGACTTAAAAGCTGCTGAAGGTGATTTAAAGGTTTTAAGTGAGAAGTTACAATCAACTGAAAAATTAAGAGCTGGTTCATTGGGCAGATTAACTGCTTTCAAGGAGATTACCGATTTAGTAGCACAATCAAATAATCCTGATTTAATTGAAAAGATATCTATTTTGACCTCAAATTGTGAGGCAGAGGTTTCAAAGGTTTCAGCTGACTGTGATCGAATAAAATTTGAATTAAGCACATCCCAAGAACGATTTAACTCTGTTAATCGTGAATACGAGTTGGTTCTGGCGCGTTTGAATGATTCTGATGCAGCTATGACTGGATTTGCTGAGCAGCTAACAATTGCAGGTCAAAATGTTAAAAACACTGGTGAGGAGTTGGATCGAGTAATCACTTCACTTGATGCCGCAGTTGAACAACGCACATTTGATGAACGAGATCTTGCAGCAGCTATCGCGCAATTTGAATCACATCAGACTCCGATGGAGCCAGATCTAACAAAGCTAGAAGATCTTAGATCTCAAGTTTCTGGAGCTAGGTCAAAAGAGGTTGAAGCAAGATTAAGCCTTCGAACAATTGAAGAACGTAAAGATGCTATATCTCAACGTGCAATGGCACTTGAGAACCAAGCAAATGCAGAGCGTGAAGCTGCTTCGAAATCTATTTCGCGTCGCGAAAATCGTGCGCAAGCTGCGATCACAGCGCAGGAAATTGCCGACACAGCCTATGAAGCATTGATCCAAATCGAATCCTCTATTTCTAAGGCAGGGGCAGAACGCGAGCGTTTAGAAGGTTCTAGATCTGATCGAGAAGGTGAAATTCTTAGTTTAAGAACTATTGGCCGCGAGCTGGCGATTGAATTAGAGCGATTAACCTCAAGTGTTCACAGAGATGAGATCGCAAGAGCCGAACAAAGGTTGAGAATTGAGCAACTTGAAAATAAAGCGGTTGAGGAGTTGGGCGTTGATGTTGCAACTTTGCTAAATGAGTACGGTCCAGCAAATGATGTTCCAACATTTTATGAAAATGAGCAAGGTGAATTTGTTCCGGGGGATTTGATCCCATATCGTCGCGATCAACAGGAAAAGCGGTTAGCACAAGCTGAGAGGTCTCTTACACTTCTTGGAAAAATTAATCCGCTTGCTCTTGAAGAGTACACATCACTTGAAGAGCGATTGCGCTATTTGGCTGAACAATTAGAGGACCTTAAGAAAACTAAAAAGGATCTATTGGATATCATCAAAGAGGTTGATGACAGAGTTCAACAGATATTTACCGAAGCTTATGAGGATACTGCTCGAGAGTTTGAACAAGTATTTGCTCGGCTATTCCCAGGTGGAGATGGCAGATTAATTCTTACCAACCCATCAGATATGTTGACTTCTGGAGTTGATGTTGAAGCAAGGCCGCCAGGAAAAAGAGTTAAGCGCTTGTCACTGCTTTCAGGAGGTGAGCGATCATTGGTTGCAGTCGCCCTGTTGATTGCCATATTTAAAGCAAGACCTTCACCGTTTTATGTAATGGATGAGGTTGAGGCTGCATTAGATGATACAAACTTAGGAAGATTACTTGGTGTCTTCGAAGAGCTACGCGAAAAATCACAATTAATCATTATTACTCACCAAAAGAGAACTATGGAAATTGCTGATGCGTTATATGGCGTTACCATGAGAGGCGATGGCGTCAGTGAAGTTATTTCTCAACGTATTCGCGAAGTAGATGCAGTTTCTTAAGATATAAATGAGTTTGTTTAAGCGTTTATTTAATGCAATAAAATCTGGTTCAGTCTCAGATAACGAATGGGAAGAGATTCGAGTCAGCCTAATTGAATCTGATCTTGGAGTTAAGTTAACTGATGAATTGATCAATATGGCTAAAACCACCAAGCCTGCAGATGCTAAAGAGGCAATAATGGCTGAGGTTAAAAAATGGCTTAGCAAAGATGATCGAACCATCAAATTCACGCCAGGACGAACAAATACAATTTTGGTCGTTGGTGTAAATGGGACTGGAAAAACTACCTCAACAGCTAAGTTGGCATTCCATCTTAAGAGTGAAAAGAAAACTATCTTGTTGGCTGCAGCAGATACTTTTCGTGCTGCTGCGGTGGAACAGCTTCAAACTTGGGCAGATCGAATCGGTGTTGAGGTGGTCCATGGTGAAAGTAACGCAGATCCAGCATCTGTAGCATTTTCTGCAATTACAAAGGCAAAGGAGGATCAGATTGATTATCTGGTTGTCGATACCGCCGGTCGCCTACACACTAAAGAAAATTTAATGCAGGAGTTAGGCAAAGTACTTCGAGTTATTGAGAAGTTATCGCCTGTTGATGAAGTTTTGTTGGTGATAGATGCGACCACAGGACAAAATGGAATGAATCAGGCCCGAGTATTTATAGAAGCAGTTGGAGTCACTGGTTTGATAATTACAAAATTAGATGGAAGTGCCAAGGGTGGAGTCGGAATGGCGGTTGAAAAGGAGTTTGGTTTACCAATCAAATACATGGGCTCTGGAGAGCAGATTTCAGATTTGGCACCCTTTGATGCTGAGCGCTTTATTGAAGGCCTGTTGGAGTAAGTAACATACTTTTAACAATTGGGGCAGTTCTGTCACCCAATAGAAACTTGAAAAGCCCCCTGATTTAACTCAAGCAATAGATAGTTTTCCTATCTCAAAGGCGAGGTTTCCCAATTTTTTCAATTCTGCGAGCAGCAGATACTGACTACTGGAGAACATATGACAGAAATAGTTTTAAACACTGGCGATACCGCGTGGGTATTAGCTAGTACAGCATTAGTACTTTTAATGACACCAGGTTTAGCACTTTTTTATGGCGGAATGGTTCGCGCTAAGAGTGTTTTGAACATGATGTTAATGTCGATGGTAACTATCGGAATAGTAAGTGTGCTCTGGGTTATCTACGGCTTCAAACTCGCTTTTGGATATGAAGCAAACTCACAATGGTATGGCGAGTTTTCATTATCTGGATTAGGAAGTGCAGTAAATGAGTTAACTAATAATGGCGGAGATTACCCAATTCCACTATTAGCATTTGCAGCTTTTCAATTGATGTTTGCCATTATTACTCCTGCATTGATATCAGGTGCGATTGCTGATCGAACCAAGTTCACTGCATGGGCGGTTTTTGTAACAATCTGGGTAACAGTGGTTTATTTCCCAGTAGCACACTGGGTTTTCGCATTTGGTAACAAGGTTGGCGATACCGTAACTGGAGCAGGCTTCTTAGCAGCACGCGGCGTTCAAGATTTTGCAGGCGGAACTGCAGTTCACATTAATGCTGGCGCAGCTGGTTTAGCTATGGCAATTATTTTAGGTCGCAGAGTTGGTTGGCGCCGAGAATCTATGCGCCCACACTCTTTACCATTGGTTTTAATTGGTGCTGGTTTACTCTGGTTTGGTTGGTTTGGCTTTAATGCTGGCTCAGCCCTTGGTGCCAATGGCACAGCAGCGTTAGCACTACTTAATACCCAAGTTGCAACCGCAGCAGCTGCGCTGGGTTGGTTACTAGTTGAAAAGATTCGTGATGGGCATCCAACCTCATTAGGTGTGGCATCTGGAGCAGTGGCGGGATTAGTTGCAATCACACCAGCATGTGCATTTGTAGCACCATGGGCAGCAGTGATGATTGGTTTAATTGCTGGAATTTTATGCGCACTGGCGGTTGGCTTAAAGTATCTATTTAACTTTGATGACTCCTTAGATGTAGTGGGTGTTCACTTAGTTGGTGGATTATGGGGCTGTTTATCACTTGGCTTCTTTGGTAGCTCTGCGATTAATAGTCTTGGCTTAGATGGACTCTTCTATGGTGGTGGCGCTACCTTGCTTGGCAAACAAGCATTTGGAGCCTTCTTTGTTTTGGCCTATTCATTTATCGTTACTTTAATAATTGGATTCGCCATTGATAAGACCATGGGACTTCGCGTTAAGGAAGAGGCAGAGGTTTCAGGTATTGATTACGATCAACATGCTGAAACTGGTTATGAATTAACCACTAGTTCAAGAGGGGGATTTAGTTCATGAAATTAATTACCGCAATAATCAAGCCACAAAAACTAGATGCAGTAAAAGAAGCTTTAGTCAGTGCTGGAATTACCGGTATGACAGTTTCAGAGGCAAAAGGCTTTGGCCGACAACTTGGGCTGACTGAAGTTTATCGAGGGGCTGCATACAAAGTAGATCTAATTCCAAAGATTAGATTAGAGGTTGTGGTTAGCTCCAAGATTGCTGACAAGGCAATTAAAGTAATTGCAGATGCAGCCAGAACTGGAAGCATTGGCGATGGAAAAGTTTGGTCAACCTCAGTGGATTCGGTAATTCGCGTCCGAACAGGTGAGAGTGGTGAGGAAGCCATCTAATTAAAATGTAAGATGCCACCATGTTTGAAGCGTTAGGCCAGAGGTTCACATCAATATTCTCTGGCCTGCGTGGAAAAGTCTCGCAGGCTAGATTAGATCAATTCTCTGAAGAGATTAAGACCGCACTGATCGAATCAGATGTTGCGCTAGAAGTTGCCAATAGATTTTCAGCACAACTAGCAGAAAAATTCAATCAAAAATCAGATGAGATCAACAAAAGCATCAACCCTGCTCAAAAAATATATGAATTAGTTAACTCCCAAATAGTTCAGACCTTGGGTGGTGCAACCCGGCGATTAAAATATGCAAAAAATCCACCAACAGTTATTTTGCTTACTGGATTACAAGGAGCTGGTAAAACAACTCTTGCTGGAAAGTTGGCAAAGTATCTGAAAAATGATGGTAATACTCCGCTACTTGTGGCAGCGGATCTACAAAGACCAAATGCGGTCAATCAACTAAAGGTTGTTGGTGAATCAGCTGGAATTCCAGTATTTGCACCAGAGGTTGGTAATGGTGCTGGTGATCCAGTTGCTGTGGCAAAAGCAGGAATCAAATATGCAGTAGATAAGGTACATAACTTTGTCATCGTAGATACAGCAGGCCGAACCGGTATTGATGATCTGCTAATGAAGCAAATCATTGATGTGCGAGATGCAATCAATCCGGATGAAATATTTTTTGTTGTCGATGCAATGACTGGTCAGGATGCAGCTAAAACAGCTAAGGCATTTTCGGATGGTGTCGGCTTTGACGCTGTGGTGTTAACTAAATTAGATGGTGATGCCAGGGGTGGAGCTGCTCTATCAATTGTAGAGATGACTGGTAAGCCAATAATTTTTGCTTCAACTGGGGAGAAGATCTCTGACTTTACGCTCTTTCATCCAGACCGAATGGCTTCAAGAATATTAGGTAAGGGTGATATCGCATCCCTTGCAGAGCAAGCAAAATCAGCAATGCCTGAACAGGCTGCTCAGAAATTGGAAGAGAAGTTTGCAAAAGGTGAGGAGTTCACATTTGAAGATTTCCTATCGCAACTTGAGGCGATGAAAAATATGGGCAGTATGAGTAAATTGATGGGACTTCTTCCTGGTACTGCTGGAATGAAAAAACAGATTGAAAATTTTGATGAATCAGAGTTGGTGCGAACTCGGGCGATCATTGAATCAATGACACCATTGGAGCGAAATAATCCAAAAGTATTAAACGGTTCAAGAAGGGCAAGAATTGCACGTGGAAGTGGACGAGCTGTCTCTGAAATTAATGCATTGGTAGATCGGTTTGGTCAGGCTCAGAAAATGATGAAGCAGATGCGCGGTGGAAGTATGCCCATGCCAATGGCTGGATTAGGTAGCCCCCCAAAGATTGCGCAAAGCAATGTTAAGAGTAAGAAGAAATCCCGCTCTGGAAACCCGGCTAAACGGGCGATAGAAGAGGGCAATTAGCTCAATTTGGGTTTATTTCAACCTGCTGGCAAGATTAGCCTTCTGCGACTGGGACCCTCTAACCCATTGCAATATTTATCCGCTAGGTAGTTTCTTTAAGTAAACGCCCCCGCTGTTTACAAAAGAAATAGCCGAATTAATTTATTTAGGGAGCTTTGTGTCAGTAAAGATTAAGTTAATGCGTCTTGGAAAGATCCGTACACCTCATTTCCGCATTGTGATTGCAGATTCTCGTTCAGCTAGAAACTCAAAAGCAATTGAGGAGATTGGTCGCTACTCACCAGCATCTGAACCTTCTTTAATTGAGGTTAACTCAGAGCGTGTTCAGTATTGGCTAGGTGTTGGTGCACAACCAACTGAGGCGGTTACAGCACTTCTTAAAATTACCGGTGATTATCAAAAAGCTAATGGGCTACCAGGTAGCGAGGGAACACTTAAGCCTCAGCCAGTAAAGATTGATAAGCGCGTTGCCTATGAAGCAGCAGTTAAAGAAGCAATGAATGAGCCAGCAGATGGCGCAACAACATTAAAGAAGAAGGCTGCAGAACGTTTAGCGGCAAAGGCAGCTCCAGCAGTTGAAGAAGCCCCAGCAGCACCAGAAGCTGAGGTAGTAGCAGCAGCAGAGTCAGAGGCACCAGCAGTTGAAGAGGCACCAGCAGTTGCAGAAGCTCCAGTTGAAGCTGTTGCAGAGGTTGTTGCAGAAGAAACTCCTCAAGCTTAAGTAATAAAAAACTTATGCTTAAGAAGGGTTCGTTCCTTCGAGAACTGCCAATAATTGTTGTTTCAGCACTAATTGTTTCAATTGTTGTTAAAACGTTCTTATTGCACTTTTTCTATATTCCTTCTGGATCGATGGAAAACACACTTCAAGTTGGCGATCGCATTGCAGTAAATAAGTTTGGTGCTTTGTTTAGTGAAATAAAACGCGGTGAAGTTGTTGTGTTTGGCGATCCAGATAACTGGTTAGGTCAATCATCGGATTCAACTAATTCAAGAGCGGTAGAGCTGATCAAATCTGGGTTGATTACAGTTGGCGTGCTACCAGATCCAGCAAAGCAATATTTAATCAAAAGAGTAATTGGCGTCGGTGGAGATAATGTCATCTGCTGTGATGCATCAGGAAAATTGCAAGTAAATGGTGTTTCAATAACTGAGCCATATATTTATGAGGGCGATACCCCAAGTGATACCAAGTTCAATATTGATGTGCCAAAGGGATTTATTTGGGTTATGGGAGATCACCGCGCCGCAAGTGCAGACTCTCGCTACCACCCAGATAGTGCAAACAACGGAATGGTTCCATTGAGTAAAGTAGTTGGGCGAGCAACCTTTGTAGTTTGGCCATTTGGAAATATCTCACTAATTGAAAAAGGCGAAGATTTAAAGAAAATTCCTGTTAAATCAATTCCTTAAACAGATGATTGAGCAAACACTATTTAATGCAGGAATAGTAAATATCGCAGGTGTTGATGAGGCTGGCCGTGGGCCATGCGCTGGACCCTTGGTGGTGGCTGCAGTAATTTTAAAAGATCCATTTTCAAATGAGCTCAGTCAGGTTAAGGATTCCAAAGAACTCACCGAGGCAAAGCGTGAGCAATTGTTTGAAATAATTATTGAAAATTGTATTGATTACAATATTGTTGAGATAACACCTGATGAAATCGATCAACTTGGGCTACATAAATGCAATATCGAGGGTATGCGTCGGGCGGTAATGGGATTAAAAACATCTGCCGAATATGTCCTAACTGATGGGTATCCGATTCCTGGATTAACAATTCCAAATCTTTCTGTCTGGAAAGGGGATAAGGTGGCAATATCGATTAGTGCAGCCTCTATCTTGGCAAAGGTCTATCGAGATCGAATTATGATTGAGTTGGATAAAAAGTATCCAAATTATGGATTAGCAAACCACAAAGGGTATATCACTGCATTACATACTGATGCAATCAAGAAATATGGCGTATTACCAATACACCGTAAATCCTTCGCAAACATTTCAGCAATTTTGAAGTAGGAATAATTCACATATTTAAGATTGCGATCAAGTAATTCTTTACTTTCTAGTTATTCTCACCTCATGCTAGATGAAAAAGCTATTAAATTATTATTTTTTGCCATAGTTGAGCCAACAAATCAATTTTGGATATCTGAGATAAATAGCCATGGTGTAGTTAAAGTATATGAACGACTAACTCAGAAAAACTACTATGAAAAAATCACCGGATATTTGAAAATAAAGGAACAGTTGGCATCACTTCAAATTTCAAAGTTACAGGCTGATCTATTGGCTGCAAACTCATCTTTTATAACCAGTGAAGATCATGATTGGCCTAGTCAACTAAATGATCTAGCAGCACCACCAGTTGGCTTAGTGATTAGAGGAAATAGAAAGGTACTTCAGAATCTAAATAACTCCATATCTATAGTTGGTAGTCGAAAACCAACAAATTACGGGCTTCAAGTAGCAAGGAAATTAGCAGCAGATTCGGTGGCAGCTCAACTTGTAGTTGTAAGTGGTGGGGCATATGGAATTGATACTCAGGTACACAGCGCAACCCTTGAAGCAAAGGGGGAAACGATTTCAGTGCTGGCCGGCGGATTTAACAAGCTATACCCGGTTGAGAATAAGAAGCTCTTTGATCGAATTAATCAGCAAGGATTATTGATCTCTGAAGCAATGCCTGACACGCCAACTGCACCAGCACTATTTCTTATTCGAAACAGGTTAATCGCAGCTCTATCATCTGCGACAGTTGTTGTTGAGGCGGAGTATGTAAGTGGGTCAATCAGAACTGCTCGAGATGCTGCGGAGATCTTCAGGCCAGTTTTTGCAATTCCTGGTCAAATTGATTCTCCGCTAAGCGCAGGTTGTCATCGTTTGATCGCTGACCGAGTGGCCGATATTGCAACTACTCTTGCCGAGATTCTTCAGGTGATTCGACCCTTGCAATGACAGTAGTTAAAAGGTGAGAGAATAAGGGTAATGAATAACTTTAGAGCTGGCTTTGTGGCGATTATTGGCCGCCCAAATACTGGCAAATCAACTCTGGTAAACGCATTAGTTGGAACGAAAATTGTGATTACTTCTCATCACCCAAACACCACAAGAAATCCGATCCGTGGAATTATTAATCGTGAAGATTTTCAAATGATTGTCGTTGATACACCAGGAATGCATAAGCCAAAAACTGCACTTGGAACTCGATTGAACTCAATGGTTAATGAGAATATTTCATCAACGGATTCAGTCTTGTTGTGCCTGCCCGCAAATGAAGAAATTGGCGCCGGAGATGAGTACATCGCAAAGCAAATAAAAGGTAATCAACCAATATTTTTTGTTATTACCAAAACCGATGCAATTTCAAAATCAGAGTTAGCTGTCAAACTAACAAAAGTTAATGAGTTTGCAATAAGGCTGAATCTACAAAAAGCTGAAATTATCCCCGTGTCGGCAAAAAATCTAGATCAAACTCAGTTGCTACTAGAGTTACTTTCTAAGAATTTGCCTGAATCACCAGCCTTATATCCAACTGACATCAATACCGATCAAGCAGAAGAGCTAATGTTTGCAGATCTCATAAGGGAAGCTGCAATTGAAGAATTATATGAAGAGCTGCCGCACTCGGTGATGGTGACAATTGAGGAGATGGGTGAGCGAGAGAATGGAAAAATCTTTGATATCAGTGCCACTTTGCACGTTGAGCGTGATAGTCAAAAAGGAATAATCATTGGGCCGCAAGGAAGTAAATTGAAGGCAATCGGAACTCTTGCAAGAAAATCAATTGAAAACATTGTTGGTATGCAGGTGTTCTTGCAGATTCATGTGAAGGTTTCCAAAGAGTGGCAAACAGATCCAAAACTATTGGCAAAGCTAGGGTTTACAGACGAACTTTCCGACTAGCAAAGTAAGAACCGATAAGGACCAGCGGCAAACCAAGCAGGATTCCTAAAGTTAGTGGCTCACCCAATAAAATTACACCTAGCAATACCGCAACTGCAGTATTTAAATAAGTTATCAGTGATGCTCTTGGTGGCCCAACTTCGGCAAGCAATTTAAAAAATAGAATAAAAGCTATTGCAGTACAAAATACCCCAAGGGATAAAACCGATGCTATCGCTTGAACAGATGGTGTTTGAGTTGGCCAATTACTTATTGCAAATGGGAAATAGAAGATAGTTGTAATAATCATTGCCCAGGCATTTAAAGCAATTCCTGACACATGTGGAATTTTCCTATTAATCATGTTTACTGCGTAGGCATAACCAATAGCAGCCAGAATAACCATTCCTATTGACTTCAAATCTTGCCTGCCGCTGATGGATTCAATTCCGACAACTGCTACCACGCCAACAAACCCTATAGCCAATCCAAAAACTCTAGATTTATGCCAAACCGTATGATCACCAGTAAGAGAGGCAAAAATTGCTGCCCAAATTGGCACTGTTGCTACAAGTAGTCCTGCTAACCCTGAAGAAATTTTTTGTTCAGCGTTTGTGATTAAGTACCACGGACCAATTAACTCTGCGACTGTGTAGATTAAAACAATATGCCAATACTTTCTAGGTATTGAAATATTCTTTTGCATTAAGGCCAATGGCAAAAGGACTGAAGCACCAATTAGTACTCGAAAAAAAATTATTGTGGATGGTGATATCTCTTCAACTGCAACCTTTATAAATAAATATGGCGTACCCCAAAGAAAGCCTACAAGGGCAAATCTTCCCCAACCAACTTTAGTCAATTATTTGTGCCTTCCTAAGATTGCATTAATTTCAGTTGCGATATCTGAGTATAGTGTTTGCGCATCATCAGTAACGCCACCTAGATTGAAGAATCCATGAATCTGTCCTGGATACTCTCGATAAACTGCCGGAACTGAATCTGCAATCAATTTTTTGTGATAATTTCTTGCATCATCAGTTAATGGATCAAATTCAGCGGCAATAACTATTGCAGGGGGTGTGCCTCGAAGATTTCTTGCCAAAGCTGGAACAGCATATGGGTTTGATTTGAATTCTTCCTTTGGTAGGTATTGTTGCCAGAACCATTTCATCGCAGTTGTTGTTAAACCATATCCTTCAGCATAATCACTTGCAGACTTGTAATTCATACTAATGTCATTGCATGGGTAAATTAGAAGCTGAAAAGCAAGAGGAGTTAACTCCTCATCTCGAGCTCTAAGTGCAATTGCAGAGGCTAAATTTCCGCCAGCGCTATCACCACCTATTCCAATAGCCCCTAGATCGATCGAGAGTTTGTCTGCATTTCGCATAACCCAATTAAGTGTTTCAAAGCAATCATCAAGTGCGGTTGGAAATGGATTTTCTGGTGCTTTTTGATATTCGACTGCAACAATTACTATATTTGCTAGGGCTGAAATTCTTCTCAGCGCCGGTTCATACATATCTAGAAAATTTATAACCCATCCACCACCGTGAAAAAAGATTAGTGCAGGCAGGTTTGTTTGATCTGTTGGACGGTATATTCGAATTGGAAGATCAGCTGTTGGGCCTTGAATATTTAGGTGTTCAACTGAGTGGATTTGAATCAATGGTTGCTGCAGGGAAATATGCTGTTTGGTATTTTCTCGAATCTCACTTAGTGGCGCTTGCCATACTTGTGGCAAACCCGCTGCTGCCCGCTCGGCTAGGTAGGCGCTAATCTCGGGTTTTACTCCCATTGCGGCAGAGTAGACTTAGCCACTGGTATTGACCAACTTTTAAATCGAGATAAAGGCTGAGGTATCTTTAATGCGTATCGGTGTATTGACTGGTGGTGGCGATTGCCCAGGATTAAATGCGGTTATCCGCGCCGTAGTTCGCAAAGGTGTTAAAGAGTATGGCTATGAATTCATAGGATTTAAAGATGGCTGGCGTGGTCCACTTGAGGGACTAACCATGAAATTAGATATTCAAGCAACTCGAGGAATTTTGCCTAAAGGTGGAACTATTTTAGGTTCCTCTCGCACAAATCCATTTAAAATCGAAAATGGTGTTGAAAGAATTAAAGAAAATTTAGCAAAGATGAATATTGATGCTCTGATTGCAATTGGTGGGGAAGACACCTTAGGAGTAGCCACCAAGCTTGATTCATTGGGTGTAAAAGTAATTGGTGTACCAAAAACCATTGATAATGATTTGAACAATACAGATTACACGTTTGGCTTTGATACAGCTGTCAATATTGCGGTAGAGGCAATTGACCGACTGCACACAACGGCAGAATCACACCACCGTGCTTTAATTGTTGAAGTTATGGGCCGTCATGCTGGTTGGATCGCATTGCATTCAGGTCTTGCAGGCGGTGCCTCATGCATATTGATTCCAGAGGTTAAATTCTCACTTGACCAAGTTTGTAAATGGGTTGAGTCTAGATTTGAACAAAGTTACGCTCCAATAATTGTGATTGCCGAGGGTGCAATTCCACAAGATGGTGATTTGATTACAAAAGATCAAACTCTAGATTCCTTTGGCCATGTGAAGTTATCTGGAATTGGTGAATGGCTTGCAAAACAGATTGAAGAAAAAACCGGTAAAGAGGCACGAACCTCTGTATTAGGTCACATCCAACGTGGCGGCACGCCAACCGCATTTGATCGAGTTTTAGCGACCAGATTTGGGTTGCATGCCATCACAGCAGTTCATGATCAGGACTGGGGCAAGATGGTTGCCCTTCACGGTACAAAGATTGAACGGGTACCCCTAGCCTCGGCTACAGAGAAATTAAAGACCGTAGACCCAGCTCTATATAAAGAAGCGGAGATATTCTTCGGGTAATTGATGCTGGCTTAATTGCCCACATCATTATCTTTAGATTGCATACCATTATCTAATGAACGCTAATTCGATTTTCACTAAGGGACTGCCAGCCGCCCAGCAACCAAGCTGGCCGGATGCAGATGCTGTTAAGGCCGCTGTAGCTGAACTTGAGAGTTTTCCACCTCTTGTTTTTGCTGGAGAGTGCGACAATCTTAAGAATCGAATAGCTGAAGCAGCTCTTGGTAATGCATTTTGGTTACAAGGTGGAGATTGCGCAGAAACTTTCGTTGCAGCAACTGCAGATTCAATCAGAAATAGAATTAAGACAATCCTTCAAATGGCAGCAGTACTTCAATACTTCTCATCCCTACCTGTAATTAAAGTTGGTCGAATGGCAGGTCAGTTCGCAAAGCCTCGAAGTAATGACAATGAGACTCGAGATGGCGTGACCTTGCCGGCTTATCGAGGGGATGCAGTAAATGATCTTGAGTTTACAAAGCAAGCTCGAACTCCAGATCCAAAGCGTTTAGTCCGGGTATATAACACCTCATCTGCAACCTTGAATCTAGTTCGAGCATTTACCAAGGGCGGATTTGCTGATCTGCGACAGGTGCAAAGCTGGAATAAGGGATTTGCAGCTGATGCGCGATTTAGTGCACGGTATGAGGAGATGGCTAACGAAATTGGTCGGGCGATTCAATTCATGCAATCAGCTGGTGTTGATCCAGAATCATTTAAGTCTGTGGATTTTTACTCAAGCCATGAAGCGTTAATTCTTGAGTATGAGAAGGCACTTACTAGAATCGATTCACGCACTGATAATCCTTACAATGTTTCAGCGCACTTCGTGTGGATTGGTGAGCGCACTCGCCAACTAGATGGTGCTCATATGGATTTTGCTGCAAAAATTCATAACCCAATTGGCGTAAAGCTTGGTCCTAAAACAACACCTGACGAGGCTCTAGCGATTGTTAAGAAATTAAACCCTAAGAATGAGCCAGGACGTTTAACTTTCATCACCCGCATGGGAGCTGGTTTAATTCGAGAAAAACTGCCTGCCCTAGTGGATGCAGTTACTAAATCTGGCGCAGTTGTTTTATGGGTTTGCGATCCTATGCATGGCAATACCTATGAAGCTCCAAGTGGGTATAAAACTCGTAAATTTGATGATGTGATCGATGAAGTTAAAGGCTTCTTTGAAGTTCACAAAAAATTAGGGACGCATCCAGGTGGAATCCATATCGAGCTAACTGGTGATGATGTTACTGAGTGTGTTGGTGGGGGAGATGCGATAAGTCATGAGGATTTGTCTTCAAGATATGAAAGCGCATGCGATCCAAGATTAAATCACACACAATCCCTAGAATTAGCCTTCTTGGTTGCTGAAATGCTTCGAGATCGTAAAAAATAACAATACGTCTTTCTCATAATTAATCATGTTGGTCTCAGCTGTTCAAAAGACGCCAGTTGGAAATATCTATTTAATTGCTGATAGCGGGATATTAATAGCCGCAGGATTTAAATCGTTGAATTCATTGCAAAACCGATTATCCCCGAGTGACAAGCTTAGAAAAATAGAACCAATAGAGAAGATACCGAAAATATCAAAGCTAATTGATAATTACTTTGAGGGACGTTTAGATGCCTTGAATCTAATTCAGGTTAGACAACCTGGTGCTCAATTTTCACAGAAGGTATGGAAAGTAATGCGCTCTATTCCTGTTGGGATGACAATTTCCTATGCCCAACTAGCAAAGAAGGCGGGATCACCAGCTGCTTTTCGCGCTGCAGGAACTGCGTGTGGAAACAATCTAATTGCTCCAATAATTCCATGTCATAGAATTATTAAAAGCGATGGCTCTTTGGGTAATTACGGCTACGGTGTTGCGATTAAAGAAAAACTACTTCGACTTGAGGGCGCGATCTAGCAAATCTGGTAGAACTTTATTAACTATTTCGATATCTGCATCTGTTAAATCCATATGCGTTACTAATCGCAGATACTTTGAGCCTAACGGACCGGTAAGAATCCCAAACTCTTTTAACTGCGTGGCCAGCTCTGAAGCAGTAATTGCCATTGAGGATAAATCAAGCCCAACAATATTGGTATCAACATTTTTTGGATCAATTACTTTCAAGCTCACTTTTGATGCAGCGGTTGCGATTGATTTCGCTCTTTCATGGTCCTTATTTAGAAACTTTACATTGTTATCCAAAGCAAAGTGACCTGCGGCTGCAATAATTCCAACTTGACGCATTCCGCCACCGTATCTTTTACGCCATTGACGGGCTTTTTGAACTCTTTCTTTTGTAGAAATCATTAGTGAACCGATTGGTGCGCCTAAGCCTTTTGACAGACAAACGCTCAAAGTATCAAAGTGCTTCCCATACTCCTTGAGCTCTACCTTGCTTGCAACGTGCGCGTTCCAGATACGAGCACCATCTAAATGCATGGCAATGCCTAATTTCTGAGTTTCAATTCTTAATTTTTTGATCTCTTCAATTGGTTGAACTGTTCCACCGCCAAAATTGTGAGTATTCTCAATAGCGATTGCAGTTGTTGAAACTAGGTAGGGCCCAGAATCAGGTTTTGCGATTTCTAATGCATCTTCAGCTCTTAACAAGCCGCGCTCAGCAAGCCAAGTTCTGGTAGTAATTCCACTAAACACTGCCCCTGCACCAAGTTCAGCTCGAACAATATGAGAGTTAGTTTCAGTTAGTAATTCCTCCCCGGGTGCTACAAGCATGCGAATTGCTAACTGGTTTGCAAGTGAACCGGTTGGACAAAACAAGGCTGCTTCATGCCCAAAAAGCTCGGCAACTCGTTCTTCCAAGGAATTCACTGTTGGATCTTCACCATAAACATCATCGCCAACGGGTGCAGACGCTATGAATTTTCGCATTTCATCTGATGGTTTAGTTACTGTGTCAGACCTTAAGTCAATAAGTTTATTACTCAATTTTAGTAACCCCCGGTTTTGAACTTCTTGAATCAGACCAAATTACCATTCCCATTGCGATCATTACTAGTGTACCGCCGGAGATTATTCTTAATGTAAGTGGATCGTTATCAAAATATAGACCGAAGAAGAGTGCAAACGGTGTTTCCATAGCCAGTAGCACACCTGCAACCGTTGCGCTCATAACTGATTGAGCTTTAGTTTGGATAAGGAACCCAAGAAAAGTTGCAAAGAAAGCTGTATAAAGAACCGCTGACCAAACTGAAATATCTGGCGGAGATTGGTAGCCATCGATTAAACAGAGAAGGGCGAATATGCCGCCTGAAACTAGAATTTGAATTAAGGTAAGGGCGTAGGTATTTTTTCCATCACTCCATTCGCCCAATGCAACAATTTGTCCAGCAAATAGCAGGGCTGATATGAGAACTAGAATTTCACCTATTCCGATCGAAATACCGTTATAAGAAATCAAATACAGTCCAATTGTTGCAACAAGTACTGCTAACCATTGAATCTTAAAGATGTGGCGCTTGAGTAGTATCCAAGAGATCAAGGGTGTGAATACCAAATACAAGCCAGTAATGAATCCAGTATTCGAAACAGTTGTTTGGGTTAACCCAAATGTTTGAAAGATAAATCCACTACAAAGAAGCAGGCCAGCAAGAACAGCTTTTGTTACAAACTTCCTATCTAGACCTACCAGTGCTCGAGGTTTGTAAATAAACATGAACAAGGCTGCTAGTGCAAAACGTGTTGCTAAAAATGAGTACACATCCTGTTTTACCAGGGAATCCTTCATCACTAGAAATGCTCCACCCCAGACTGCAGTGGTTGCCAATAAACCTAGGTACAGGAAGAATTTAACTTTCACTTCTTGCCTCGCATTTTCTTTAGGAGGGCAACTTCACTTCCATGCTCTGGCTCCGCTCCTGGAGTTTCTAGGATTAGCGGTGCGTTAGCTACTGCGGGATGGGCAAGAAGCTCGGCGAATGGTTTAACGCCGATCTCACCTTTGCCAAGATTCTGATGACGATCCTTCAAATTCCCACAGATATCCATCGAATCATTTGCGTGAATTAATTGAATTCGCTCCAGCCCAACAACTTCAACCAATAAATCTAAAGTTTCCTTCATGCCACCTGGTTTTTTAATATCATGTCCAGCAGCAAATACATGGCATGTATCTAAACAAACGCCAACCTTTGGATGCCACTCCAATGCATCAAAATATTTGGTCAAATCATCTAGTTTTTTGACCAACGATTGACCTTGGCCTGCAGTTGGTTCAAGGAGTAACCAAGGATCATCATCCTTAAGATTTTTAAGAATAGGCATAACACCTTCGTGAATTTGCTTCCAAGCTTTAGCAACATGATTCTCATCTACCGCTGATCCGGTGTGAACAACTACACCTTGAGCACCTATTTCTCGTCCTCGCCTTAGTGAATACTCTGTGGCAGAGAGTGAATTTTCATAAGTAGAAGCAGTGGGGGAACCTAGATTTATCAAAAACGATGCGTGAACATATGTTTCGATATCTAAATCACTAGTTTTAGTTTTAAAGGCTTCGTCCATCGCTGGATTTGGTGCAGAGGTTGCCCATGTTCTTGGACTTGATGCAAATACTTGAATTGCCTCAGCTTTTATTGTTTGAGCATATTCAATTGATCTAGTTGCCATTCCACCTGAGGTTGGAACATGCGCCCCAATTCTCGGAGTGGTTATTTCTTTGGCCATCAGGGGAGCCTACCTGAGAGTTGGTGCCAATCTTCTATCTGAGTGTGAGAGTGATAACGGCGCCTTGTTTAACTTTGGTGCCGATATTAGGTGAAATGTTATTAACCTTTCCTGACCCCTTGATTGTTACTCTCAAACCGAGGTTCTCAAGATCCAAACTTGCATCATTCTTACTCTTACCTAAGACATTTGGAACAAATACAAATTCAGGTCCCTTTGAAACAACCAATTCAACCTTGCTGCCAAGCTCTATTGAATCTGACTTATCAGGTGATTGAGAAATCACTTGCCCCTTAAATATATTATCGCTGAATTTATATGAGACATTTACATCAAAGCCACTATTTGTTAATTCTGAAAGAGCTTCATCTCCGCCTTTGCCAACATATGAAACTAAACCAACTTTTTCTATTCCTTTACTAACATCCAGATTAACAATTGCTTTTCGCTTAACCTTTTCACCAGTCTTTGGATCAGTACGAATTACATTGCCTTTTTCAATTTTCATGTCGAATACTTCATTTATATCTCCGGCAGTTAATCCCAATTCACTAATTTTCTGCAATGCAATGTCAGGGGTTAGTCCCTCTAGGTTAGGGATTTCTATTCTTTCTTGGCCCTTTGAGATTATTAAGCCAACAACTCCAGCTGGAGAAACCTTTCCACCTCCACCAGGTTGGCTAGAAATAATTTTACCTTTAGGAATATCTTCACTGAAAACCTCTTCAACTACCTCTGTAGCTAAACCAAGATCTGCAAGTGATTTACTAGCCTCTGATTGAGTTAAACCAACTAGAGATGGTACGGAGATTTTTCCAATCCCAAGAAATTTGTATCCGCCAAATACCAAACCAAAAACCAAAAGCAGTGCAATAATTCTATTTCGCTTAACTCTTCGAGATACTTTACGTTTTTTGGTTGCCACTGAATCCTCTGGGTTGGTAACTACTATGGGCTTAGTAGAGATTAATTGCGCAGTTTTTTCCTTCAAACCTCCAAATGCTAAGCCTACGGAAACTTTGCCACGCTTAGATATTTTATGCTGCACTGGGGGCAAATCAAGTTCTAAACTCATTTGCCTGCGTTTTGGATCTATTTTTGCTTGAATATCTCTTATCTGATTTAGTAATTCCTCAGCATCTTTAGGTCTTTGATCAGGGTTTGGGGCTGTGATGGAAAATAACAAATCAGAAACTACTTGTGGGACTTCAGGTTTAAGTGTTTGAATATTTGGAATACGATCATTTACATGACGGTATGCAATTTGAATTGGTGTTTCACCATCGTATGGTTTCTTTCCTACTAACATTTCAAAGATTACAATTCCAACTGCATAAATATCACTACGTGAATCAGCAACACCTCTTTGCACTTGCTCCGGGGAGAGATATGAAACGCTCCCGAGCACAACGCTGGATTCAGCTGTCATGGTCTGACCCATTGAGGTGTTTCTAGCTAATCCAAAATCAGCAACCTTTATTCGTCCATCCTTAGAAATCAAGATATTTTCAGGTTTAATATCTCGATGGATGATTCCAATTTTGTGAGCAGCTGCTAGGGCACTAACAACTGGATTCATTATCTGTAATGTTTGTTCAACAGTTAAAGAACCATTTTCATTTAAGAAATCTCTTAATGTAGAACCATCAACTAACTCCATGACTAAGAAAACTGCAGGAGGCCCGCCCTGATTCCATCCTTGGTCTTGAATAGAAACTATATTGGGATG
>Ga0209033_1000229_pt1 | contig 31390 bp, 29 predicted proteins | sample LauGreFa1BDMLBDN_2_FD_188218 | JGI IMG/M metagenome (GOLD analysis project Ga0209033, IMG submission 188218) | Freshwater lake microbial communities from Lake Michigan, USA - Fa13.BD.MLB.DN (SPAdes) (version 2) | ecosystem: Environmental > Aquatic > Freshwater > Lake | place: Lake Michigan, USA...
TCTCCAAGCGGAGCAACTCGTCCAACATCAGATCGAGCAAGAGAAGCTCTCTTCTCAACCCTGGAATCAGAGTTCGGCTCTATAAACGATCTCACTTTTCTGGATTTGTATTGTGGTTCGGGCGCGGTCGGAGCTGAGGCGCTCTCGCGCGGCGCTGCAGTGGTGTATGCAGTAGACAATGATGAGAAGGCTACAAATGTGGCACGTCAAAACTTTGCTCTATTAGAAAATATTTCGGGTATTGGAACTACATCTGTCATCACAAGTTCAGTTGGGAAATTTCTTGATAAGACTTCAGAACTACAATTTGACGTAGTATTTCTTGATCCTCCTTATGACCTACCCAATAACGAAATTGAAAAAGCACTTACATCGCTGGCGAAGAATGGATTTCTTAAGAGTTCCGCAGTCATTGCCATCGAACGGGATTCGAAGTCAAAGAGATTTAATTGGCCTCTAGGTTTGAAGGAGTTGAAGGAACGCAAGTACGGTGCCGCAACTATCTTTTATGCGGAGCCTGCGAACGAGGAATAATCTGCAGTTCCGGTAGTCGTGTTAGCGTTACCCCGTGAAAAAAGCGGTCTGCCCCGGATCATTTGATCCCATCACTAATGGGCATCTTGATGTCATCGAGCGCGCTAGTGGCTTGTTTGATGAGGTAGTAATCGCAGTTCTGGTCAATAACAGCAAAACGGGACTTTTCACTATCGAAGAGCGTATTTCTATGATCACTGAAGCTGTGCAACACCTAAAGAATGTAAAGGTCGATACTTGGAGTGGATTGCTCGTTGATTACTGTCGCGAGAACAATATTGCAGCAATCGTTAAGGGTTTGAGGGCTGTGAGCGATTTTGATTATGAACTTCAGATGGCACAGATGAACCTACAACTCAAAGGTGTGGATACCTTGCTGATGGCAACCAAGCCGGCGTATTCATTCCTATCATCATCTCTCGTTCGCGAAATCGCGCGCTATGGCGGAGATGTCTCTAATCTAGTTCCTCCGAGAGTTCTCAAAGATTTGGCCACAAAGGCGAGCAGGAAGGCTTAACAATGGAAGCAATCGAGAAACTTCAATCCGCCATCACCATGGTCAATGAAGCCCGCGCCGTTCCGCTCTCAGCCTCGTGCGTTGTCCATCGAGGTGAGCTACTGGGAATTTTAGAAGAGATTAATCAAGCTCTACCGGTAGATCTCTCTAACGCGCAAAAACTTCTTGTTAATCGAGAGGGAATAATCGAAGAAGGGCGCCAGAGTGCAGAACAACTCATTGCTCATGCCCGAGAAGAAGTTGCTCGTATGGTCGAACAGACTGCCATCGTCGCCGCTGCTCGCGAAGAGTCCGCTCGTTTGATTGATGAGGCGCACGCAAAAGTTGAGAAAGAACGTGAAGAAGTTGATGCATATATCGACTCTCGTCTTGCCACATTAGAAGTTATCTTGAATAAGACTCTGGAAGCTGTAAACCGCGGTCGTGAAAGACTTGCCGGCGCCAGCGATAAAGATGTTCTCTCACAACTCGCTGACTAAGTAATTCTCATGAATTCAAAAGCTCAATCGTCTTTCCGTGTTAATCTGCATGAGTTACCACGTCGCGCTGGAGAGATGCGCGAATACGCCCTAGATTTCCCAGCTCCTGATTCCATCGGAATTCCGTTACTGGAGATCCCTAAGGGTGAGAAGCTAGACATTTCATTCCGCGCTGAATCAGTTGACGATGGTGTTTTAATCACAGGCTCAATCGCTTCCATTGCCAAAGGTGAGTGCGGCAGATGCCTTGACCCTCTTGCTGTGGAGATTAATCAGAAATTTCAAGAACTCTTTCTTTATCAATCTCGAGTTTCAGAGAATCCTGACGACGATGATGAACTCTTCACCCTTGATGGCGATGTCGCAGATATAGAAATTCCTATCCGCGATGCGGTAATCCTCTCGATGCCTATCAATCCGCTCTGCGCTGATGATTGCGAGGGTTTATGTGCGGGCTGCGGCGAGAAATGGCGGGACCTTCCCGATGAACATTCGCACGAGGCGGTTGATCCGCGTTGGACTGGGCTGGCGGGATGGAAGCCTGAATAGGGCTCAATTTGGCAAACCCCGTGACGCTGGGGGATACTTACGCGCTCGTTGAAAGCTACAGATCAGTAATAAAGGAGAACCACCGTGCCATTACCCAAGCGAAAGATGTCGCGCTCGCGCACACGTTCTCGTCGTAGCCAATGGAAGGCAACTCCTGCATCGACAGCAAATTGCAGCCAGTGCCAACAACCAAAGTTGCAACACACCGCATGTCCAACTTGCGGCACATATAACCGTCGTCAAGTTCTCGAGGTTTAGTCCTGACGCTGGCTTTAACCGAAAAGCTCGGAGTTTCGGTAAGTCCAGAGCTTCTTAATCTTGCGCTAACTCATCGCTCTTTCGCGTACGAATTTGGCGGACTTCCTACTAATGAACGCCTAGAGTTTCTCGGCGATAGCGTCTTGGGTTTAATCATCACCGAAGCGCTCTATGAAAGATTTCCAGATCTAGATGAATCTCGACTCTCTCCTTTGCGTTCGGGAATCGTCAACATGCGCGCTCTTGCTGCCATCGGGCGCGAGCTTGAGTTAGGCGCCGCCCTCAAGATTGGTAAAGGCGAAGAGGTCACTGGTGGTCGCGATAAGAACTCAATACTTGCAGATGCCTTTGAAGCGCTCGTCGGAGCGATCTATCTCGACCATGGTTTTGCAAAAACAACTGAAGTTGTCATGCGATTGATGGCTAGTGCAATTGAAGAGGCGTTATCGCGTGGCGCAGGACTCGATGGCAAGACTGCACTGCAAGAGATTGTGGCAGCAGCGGGATGGTTACCGCCCGAATATCGCATCACTGAATCGGGGCCCGATCACGACAAGGACTTTGTGGCAGTAGCAGTCGTGAATGGCTTAACTTATCCAGAAGGTCATGGCAAAAGTAAACGTGAAGCTGAACAAGTCGCAGCGCGCTTAGCATTTGAAGCAATCTCTCAATCTCAAGAAAAGTAAATCGTGATTTATGCCCGAACTGCCTGAGGTAGAAACAGTTCGTCGCGGACTAGCGCCGTGGATTGTAGGTAAGAAGATAAAGAAGATCGAACTCGTTCATAAAGGTGGAAATCGCTCCTCAACATATGCACCATTGAGCTCCGTTGAAGGTGCAAAGGTAGAAAACCTAGTGCGACGGGGAAAATTTCTCTGGTTTGAACTCAATCGAGATCTTGCGTTGGTGGCGCACTTAGGGATGAGCGGACAATTCATCATTCAAAGGCGCAGCGCTGATGTTGAAAAACACCTTCGGGTAAGGATTGATTGCGGAGATCGGAAGCGGGAGATTCGCTTCATTGACCAACGAACTTTTGGTTGGGTTGCAATCGACCAGCTAGTACGAGAAGACGATGAATTGATTCCACAATCCTTTGCTAGAATTGCACCAGATATCTTTGACAAGAGATTTGATCGCACAGCAGTTATCTCGAAATTCCAGAAGAAAAATAGCGCCATCAAAAGAGTACTGCTGGATCAATCAGTCATGAGCGGGGTTGGCAATATTTACGCTGATGAAGCGCTATGGCGGGCTGCAATTCATCCGGAGAGAATTTCCAAGAAACTTTCAGAACAAGAAATCTCCACGCTCCTGGATGCTGTGAGCTTTGTGATGAGTGAGGCTCTGAAACAGGGCGGTACGAGTTTTGATGATCTCTATATCAATGTGAATGGCGAGAGCGGCTACTTTGATGTCGAGCTTGAAGCCTATGGACAGGAAGATGAACCCTGTTCGAGATGTGGCACACAGATTCGCCGAATAACTTTTGGAAACCGCTCCTCTCATTTCTGTCCAACCTGCCAGCCAAAAAGATCCGCGAAACGCAAGGACGAGGCGAAAAAAGTCAGGGTTAAGAGGGGTTAAAAACCGAGCGTGCGCGGGAGCACCCGATAGGTTCTACCTGTGTATCTGAAGAGCATGACCTTGAAGGGCTTCAAGTCCTTCGCATCTCCGACGACGCTTAAATTCGAACCTGGCATCACCTGCGTCGTGGGCCCCAACGGTTCAGGTAAGAGCAATGTGGTGGATGCGCTCTCGTGGGTTATGGGTGAGCAAGGCGCAAAGAGCTTGCGTGGCGGCAAGATGGAAGATGTCATCTTCGCTGGAACCTCAGGTCGCGCTCCATTAGGTCGCGCAGAAGTTTCGGTCACTATTGATAACACTGATGGCGCACTGCCTATCGACTTCACAGAAGTAACGATCTCTCGAACGCTCTTTAGAAATGGTCAGAGTGATTACCAGATCAACGGTGAGTCAGCTCGACTTCTAGATATTCAAGAACTGTTAAGCGATAGCGGAATTGGTCGCGAGATGCATGTCATTGTCGGTCAAGGTCAGCTCGATGCAATTCTGACGGCAAATCCAGAAGAGCGGCGCGGCTTTATCGAAGAAGCAGCGGGAATTCTCAAGCATCGTAAACGTAAAGAGAAGGCGCTGCGCAAATTAGATTCTATGCAGGGCAATATGTCCCGCGTCCAAGATCTCACCAATGAATTGCGGAGACAACTGCGACCACTGGGGAAGCAAGCCGAGGTTGCGCGTAAAGCAGCTGTTATCCAAGCCGATGTCCGCGATGCAAAATTAAGAATTCTGGCTGATGACATTATTTCATTTAAGTCAACGCTCACTTCTGAAGTTGCTGACGAAACTGCGCTTCGCGAGCGACGTTCTCAAGTCGAACAGGAATTAGATCAACTCCGAAATCGCGAAGTTGAACTTGACCGCATCGCTGCGGTTGAGGGCCCCCAACTCAGTGCGGCGCAAGATAATTACTACAACTTAACAGCCCAACGCGAGAAGTTGCGCGGTACCCAAAACTTGGCATCCGAGCGGGCAAGATTTTTGGCGGAAGAGGCGGAAGAAGCGCGCGCTTCGGGAAGAGACCCGGACGCGCTTGAAGCTGAAGCAAAAGTTCTCCGCAACGAAGAGTTAGTACTTCAAAACTCAGTAGATAAATCTCGTAATGAATTGAGCGCTGCAAGTACCAGCGTTGCAGATCTTGAAGGTCGTCTGAAATTAGAAGAAGACCGAGTTTCTGCGGCACAGCGAGCTATCGCAGATTATCGAGAAGGTACTGCCCGTCAGGAAGGCCATATCAAGAGTCTGCAATCGCGGATTGATGGCTCACTTTCTGAAATCTCTCGGCTTGAAACCGCACTAGCCGATGCCAATGCTCGAGTAGATGAAGCCAAGCGCGACTTTGCAAAGCTAGAGAGTGAAATCGCTGGTCTTGACGCGGGAGAGCTAGGTCTTGATGCAGAATTTGAAAAAGCGAAGTCATCACTGGATCAATCCAAGACACATCTCGAAAAACTCAATGGTGAGCTAGCTAAAGCGGAGCGAGAGAAGAGCGCAGCAGAGGCGAAAGTTGATGCGCTACGCCAAGCGACTCTCCATAAAGATGGAAGTGGCGCACTTCTTACTAATAGCCGCGGAATCGAGATTCGAGGCAGCGTTGCATCGCTGATCTCCGTCGAGCCAGGTTGGGAGAGTGCAGTTTCCGTGGCGCTTGGATCGCTCGCCAATGCTCTCGTTGTTCATGACGCAACTCATGCAATCTCGGCCCTCTCATTCTTAAAATCAGAATCAGCCGGTAGCGCCGAGCTCCTATTTATTTCAGATGACATGGGTGGCGCAGATGGTTCCTATTCCTCTCAATACCCATCTTTATCTACCAAAGTTTCATCATCGACGCTTCATTCAATCCTGCCAAAATTATTCGCTGGATTTATCGCGGCGGAATCACTTGCGCAGGCTGAAGAAATTATTCGATCAAACCCAAACTTGATTGCCGTCACTCGCGATGGCGATCTGATTGGTCGTGGCCGAGCCAGTGGTGGATCAGGCTCTCGCTCATCGCTCATTGAAATCACCTCAATGATTGAAAAGAGTGAAATTGCCTTACAGAAATTTGGACATGATTGTGATCGGATTCGCTTCGAAATCTCAACCGCAGAAAATCGATTCCGTAGTGATCAATCAACCTACGATCTGGCCCTGGCCAAGTTAAATGAATCCGATGCTGCAATGGCCGGTCTTGCCGAACAGATGGCTGCCGCTGGTCAGAGCGTTCGCAGCAGCGCCGCTGAAGTAGAGCGACTTCAAAAATCTATCGCTGAACTTCGTGAAGCGTTGCGTACCGATCAGAATGAATTGGGAATTGCCCAAAATGAATTCGGTAAGAGCACCGAGCCTGTGGAACCCGATTTAACTCAAGTCGAAAATTTACGCGCAACCGTGTCTACTGCTCGAGCGGTAGAAGTAGAAGCACGACTTGGGCTTCGCACAATGGAAGAGCGCGTTGCTGCGATCTCCCAACGAGCTACCGACTTAGAGAGTGCAGCGCGTACCGAACGTGAAGCAGCAAGCAAGAGCATTGCTCGACGTGAGGCACGCGCACGTGGCGCAATAACCGCCCAAGCAATTGCTGATGCCGCTTATGAAGCTCTGATTCAAATAGAAAATTCGATTTCGCGAGCAAACGCAGAACGCGAACGATTAGAGATTTCTCGATCCAATCGTGATGGCGAAATTCTTGCGATTCGCGCCCAGGTCCGTGATTTGAGCACAGAACTCGACCAACTCACCTCGAGCGTTCATCGTGATGAGATTGCTCGTGCAGAACAGCGTCTCCGTATTGAGCAGTTAGAGATTAAAGCGATGGAAGAATTTGGTGTTGATAGCGCCACTTTGATCAACGAATATGGCCCAGATAAAGATGTCCCAACCTTTACGGAAGATGAAGAAGGAAATCTCTCGCAGGGAGAATTCATTCCTTATGTTCGCGAACAACAAGAAAAGCGCCTTGCAACTGCAGAGCGATCTCTAGCTCTACTCGGAAAAATAAATCCACTTGCACTCGAAGAGTATTCCTCTTTGGAGGAACGTTTGAAATATCTCGCCGAGCAGCTCGAAGATTTGAAGAAGTCAAAGAGAGATTTGCTTGACATCATTAAAGAGGTTGATGATCGTGTCCAAGAAATCTTCGAAGAGGCTTATCGCGATACAGCCCGCGAGTTCGAGAAGATCTTTGCTCGCCTCTTCCCAGGTGGCGAAGGACGTTTAGTTCTTACTGATCCGAGCGATATGTTGAATTCTGGCGTTGATGTGGAAGCGCGCCCTCCTGGAAAACGAATCAAGCGACTCTCGCTACTTTCTGGTGGCGAACGCTCACTGACCGCGGTCGCACTATTGGTTGCGATTTTCAAAGCTCGTCCGAGTCCGTTCTATGTCATGGATGAGGTTGAAGCAGCGCTCGATGACACAAACTTGGGACGACTTTTGGGAGTTTTAGAAGAGTTACGTCAAGCTTCGCAGCTCATCATCATTACCCACCAGAAGCGCACGATGGAGATTGGCGATGCTTTGTATGGAGTCACCATGCGCGGTGATGGAGTCTCCGAAGTCATTTCGCAACGCTTGCGCGAAATCGAAACTGAACCTGTCTAACTATGGGCTTGTTTGGCTCTTTCTTCTCTAAATTCTCACGCTCGAAAGCGTCGATAGAAGATCTTGATGAGTTCCGAAGAGTGCTTATTGAATCGGACCTTGGCGTCAATACTGCTGATGAAGTCATCGAACTTGTCCGCAAAGAGAAAGGTGAGAATCTAGAGAGCGCCGTAATCGCTCAGATTAAATCCTCTCTCTTTCAAGGTGCTCGAGAAATCCCTTTAACTTCGGGTTCACTCACCACAATATTGATTGTCGGGGTAAATGGCACAGGCAAGACAACGAGCGCTGCAAAGCTTGCAAATCTCTATAAATCGCAAGGTAGAAAAGTTCTGTTGGTTGCTGCTGACACTTTTCGCGCAGCTGCCGTGGAACAACTCAAGACTTGGGGCGATCGCATCGGAGTCGAAGTTGTTAGTGGAAAAGAGAATTCGGATCCTGCTGCAATCTGTTTTGATGGAGCTTCACGAGCCAAATCCGAGAACTTTGACCTTTTGATTATTGATACGGCAGGGCGCTTACACACCAAGAGCAATTTGATGGATGAGCTCGGAAAAGTAAGACGTGTAGTTGAAAAAGTAACTCCGATTAATGAAGTGCTCTTTGTGCTCGATGGGACTACGGGCCAGAATGGAATTGCTCAGGCGAAGACATTTTCAGAGAGCGTGACTCTTTCAGGCTTAATAGTTACGAAGGTTGATGGCTCCACTAAGGGTGGAATCGCGTTGGCCACCGAACGAAGCCTCGGCATCCCCTTGAAATTCGTAGGAACGGGTGAAGGGATTGGCGATATTCGCCCCTTTGATCCAGATACCTATATCGCAGACCTTCTCAGCTGATTTTTAACATAGCCGTAACAGAGACCGCTGAAGCGTCACCTACCTGAAACCTGCTCTCGCGCCTTCTTGTAATAGTCAGCAAGCATCATCAGCCCATTCTCAGCGCTGAGATTCCACTATTCACGGAACGAAGATTTCTTCTTCGTTAGTTCGGAGATTTCAATGACAGAAGTAGCTATTAATGCTGGCGACACCGCTTGGGTGTTAGCGAGCTCGGCACTTGTACTGCTCATGACACCTGGTTTGGCATTTTTCTATGGTGGCATGGTGCGAGCAAAGAGTGCACTTAACATGATGATGATGTCGATGATTACCATCGCTGTTGTCAGCGTGCTCTGGGTAATTTATGGATTCAAACTTGCATTTGGATATGAAGCAAATTCACCTTGGTATGGATCATTTGAATTATCAGGTTTGGGTGATGCAGTAAATGAACTTACAAATAACGGTGGTATCTATCCGATTCCACTTCTAGTATTTGCAACATTCCAGTTGATGTTTGCCATCATTACACCGGCTCTTATTTCAGGAGCAATCGCGGATCGTGCGAAATTTGTCTCGTGGACAATTTTCGTAGCTCTCTGGGTGACTGTGGTGTATTTCCCTGTCGCACACTGGGTCTTTGCATTTGGAAATAAAGTAGGAGACACCGTTACTGGTGCTGGATTCTTAGCATCACGCGGAGTTGAAGATTTTGCAGGTGGTACCGCTGTTCATATCAATGCTGGAGCCGCAGGCCTTGCACTAGCAATTGTTCTCGGTCGCCGTATCGGTTGGCAGAAGAGTCCAATGCGTCCACACTCGTTGCCACTGGTTCTACTTGGCGCAGGTTTACTCTGGTTTGGTTGGTTTGGATTTAATGCCGGATCTGCATTGGGAGCAAATGCCACAGCAGGACTTGCATTTATCAATACTCAAGTTGCAACCGCGGGCGCGCTTCTTGGATGGGTGCTCACGGAAAAATTCCGTGATGGTCATCCATCTTCATTAGGTGCTGCCTCAGGCGCAGTAGCTGGTCTGGTGGCAATTACTCCAGCTTGCGCCTTTGTTGCTCCTTGGGCTGCGGTAGTGATTGGTTTCTTAGCTGGAGTTATCTGCGCACTCGCAGTTGGCTTGAAGTACAAGTTTGGGTTTGACGATGCGCTCGATGTTGTGGGCGTACACCTTGTCGGTGGAATCGTCGGTAGCTTGGCGATCGGATTCTTTGGATCGAGCAAGGTCAATTCACTTGGACTTGATGGTCTCTTCTATGGCGGAGGCACAACGCTTCTTGGCAAGCAAGCACTCGGTGTCGGACTTGTGATGGCCTATTCATTCGTTATGACCCTCATCATCGGATTCTTGATTGAGAAGACAATCGGATTCAGAGTGAAGAGTGAAAACGAACTTGCGGGCGTTGACTTATCAGAGCACGCGGAAAGCGCCTACGAAATGGGCGGCATTCTTAAGGGAGGTCGTTAACAATGAAACTCATCACCGCAATCATCAAACCTGGAAAGCTCGATGAAGTTAAAGGCGCGCTCCGGGAAGCTGGCGTAAAAGGCATGACAGTCTCTGAAGTATCGGGCGTCGGAAGACAAGGTGGTCACGTTGAGGTTTATCGTGGCGCTGAATATCCCATCGACCTCATTCAAAAGATACGTCTAGAAATTCTTGCTGAAAACAAAGATGTTGATTCCGTGATCGACATTATTGTGAAAACTGCGTCGACTGGATCCATAGGAGATGGAAAAGTTTGGACCACTCCTGTTGATCAAGTAGTGCGAGTAAGAACTGGCGAGAAGGGCGAAGCGGCTATTTAGTCGCAGATTCACTTTCTAGTACCACTCTCGCAATGCCACTCTCTGAATGAATGAAGGAGGTGGGTCGATACTTCGTTATCTACCCACCTTTTTTCACATAAGGCCTCATTAGATAGGCTTGCGATTATGTTCGAGGGTCTCAGCACTAGATTCAGCGAAGTTTTTGGTTCGCTCCGCAAAAAGGGGCGCATCACTGAATCAGATATCGATTCAACGTGCGTGGAATTGCGTACAGCTCTCCTTGAAGCCGATGTCGCGCTCTCTGTCGTTGATTCCTTTATCGCGAGGGTTCGCGAAAAGTCCTTGACCGCATTAGTTGATATTCGCCAATCAACTAATCAGTCACAAGAGATTTACGGAATCATCAATCAAGAGTTGATTGCGATTCTTGGCGGCGCAGCTCGGCGTATTCGTTTCTCCAAGAACCCACCTACGGTAATCATGCTCGCTGGTCTTCAGGGTTCAGGAAAGACGACCCTCGCAGGAAAACTTGCTCGCTTCCTGAAGGACGATGGAAACACTCCTCTTCTCGTCGCTGCAGATTTACAGCGACCCAATGCAGTAACGCAACTCTCTGTTCTGGCTGATTCAGTCAAAGTTCCAATATTTGCACCCGAACCAGGAAACGGAGTGGGTGATCCGGTAAGGGTTGCTAAAGATGCAATTCGCTTTGCGCAAGAGAAACTTCATAACATCGTCATTATTGATACTGCGGGACGACTTGGTGTTGATGCCGAGTTGATGAAGCAAGCCTCAGATATTCGTGATGCGGTTTCACCTGATGAAATTCTCTTCGTCGTAGATGCCATGATTGGACAAGATGCGGTGCGAACCGCCCAATCATTTGCAGATGGAGTGGGATTTGACGCAGTTGTATTAACAAAGCTTGACGGAGATGCAAAGGGTGGCGCAGCGTTATCAATCGCTGAAATTACTGGCAAGCCCATTCTCTTCACATCAACAGGTGAAAAACTCTCTGACTTTGATTATTTCTATCCCGATCGCATGGCTTCACGCATCCTTGGGATGGGTGATATCCAAACTCTTGCTGAGCAAGCCAAGAAAGCACTTGATGGCGATAGTGCAAAGCGATTGGAAGAGAAATTTGCAACAGGCGAGGACTTCACATTGGAAGATTTTCTCGAACAGCTACAGGCCATGAAAAAAATGGGCTCGATGACCAAATTGCTCGGTATGTTGCCCGGTGCAAATAACGCAGCGATGAAGAAGCAGATTGATTCACTTGACGATAAGGAATTAGTACGGACTCAGGCGATTGTGCAATCCATGACTCCGGAAGAACGACGTAATCCAAAAGTTCTCAATGGCTCTCGACGATCACGCATCGCGCGTGGCAGTGGCCGCACGGTGACTGAAGTAAATTCTCTAGTCGATCGTTTCTCTGCTGCACAGAAAGTTATGAAACAGATGCGTGGCGGTGGTGGCCTCCCACCAGGTGTTTCACTTCCACCAGGTGTTTCACTTCCGGCAGGAATGGGACTCCCAGCAGCGCCAGTACGAGCAAAAAACTCTGGAGCGCCTAAGAAAAAGTCGAAGTCGGGAAATCCTGCGAGGAGAGCGGCAGAAGAGGGACGTTCCTAGCTCCGATTCGCTCGAATTCCCGCTAATTAGGCAACTTCTGGCTCACATGGCAATATTGGCCTCCTGTTCAAGAGCCCTCTACCTCTTGACCGGCACCTATTAACTAGAACTTTTGAAGATAGCCTGGCATCCCACTCGGGCAGACTTTTGAAAGTTCGCTCGATTATGCAAGGAGAAAGCCTTCGTGGCCGTAAAGATTAGATTAGTTCGTTTGGGAAAGATTCGTACCCCGCACTACCGAATTGTTGTTGCTGATTCTCGTAAAGCGCGCAATGGTTTGAAGATCGAAGAGATTGGTCGTTATTCGCCAGCTTCTGACCCATCATTGATTGAAGTTAAGTCAGATCGCGCACAACACTGGCTCAAGAGCGGTGCTCAACCAACTCCAGCAGTAGAGGCAATTTTGAAAGTTACTGGTGATTGGCAGAAGTTCAAAGGACTTCCTGGTGCTGAAGGAACTTTAAAGACTCTTCCTCCTCGCGCTGATAAGCGTGCGGCTTATGAAGCTGCAGTTAAGGCTGCGATGAATGAGCCCAAGGATGGCGCCACAACTATGAAGAAGCGCGCAGCCGAAAAGCTTGCCGCAAAGAGCGCACCTGCTGAAGAGGTAGCAGAAGTTGCTGCACCAGAAGCTAGCGCTGAAGCAGTTGTTGAAACTCCCGCAGAATCTGCGCCAGAAGTTGTTGCTGAGGCTACATCTGAAACACCAGCTGATGCTCCAGCCGAAACTCCAGCTGAGTAATTGCCGTGATGATTGACGAAGCTCTCGAGCACCTTGTCAAAGGAATCGTTGATAACCCTGAAGAAGTGGTTATCTCCGAAAAAGAAGGACGTCGCGGCACAACTCTTGAAGTTCGCGTTCATCCTGAAGATATTGGCAAGGTAATCGGCCGTAACGGTCGAACTGCAAAAGCTCTACGCACTGTTGTCTCGGCCCTTGCCGGACGCAGCGTTCGCGTTGATCTCATTGAGGCGGACGAAGCGCGTTAAACGCGCTCTCTCGCAGTTGTTACTTGTTGTAGGTCGCATCGGTCGCGCACATGGAGTGCGCGGCGAAGCCACGATCGATGTTCGAACAGATAATCCTGGTGAACGTTTTGAAATTGGCGCGGTACTTCACACTGATCCGGCAGATAAAGGGCCGTTAACAATTCGCGATGCAAAAATGCATAGCGGAACATTGTTGCTCTCCTTTGTAGGAGTGGACGATAGAACTGCTGTCGAGAAGTTACGTAATGTTCTTCTCCTTGCCGAGATTGATCCAACTGAGGCTAATGTAACTGAGGATGATTTCCATCTATCTCAGATTGTTGGCTGCAGTGTCATTGATAGTTCAGGAAGAAATTGGGGGAACGTTGTGGAAGTTCTGCAATTGCCCGCTCAAGATACCCTCGTCATAAAGAGTTCTGATCGCGAAATCCTTATTCCATTTGTCCGTGCATTCGTCCCAGAAGTTAATGTGCAAGAGAGAACAATTACCGTGAAAAATATCGAGGGCTTGCTATGAAGATAACGGCAATCTCGATATTCCCCGAATACTTTTCTCCGCTTGATCTATCGTTGATAGGTAAGGCGCGAAACCAGTCGCTCATTGAATTTTCCGCTATTAATCTGCGCGACTTCACTCACGATAATCATCACACAGTCGATGACACTCCATATGGAGGTGGGGCTGGGATGGTTATGAAGCCGGAACCTTGGGGAGAGGCCATTGACTCAGTAATTGCGAAAGGTTCTACTCCAATAGAACTTGTAATTTTGACGCCTGCTGGTAAAAAATTTACTCAGCGCGTCGCAGAAGAAATGGTCGGTTCCGAACATCTTCTCTTTGCTTGCGGTAGATATGAAGGAATCGATGCTCGCGTTGCGGAGTATTATCGAAGCGTCACAAATATCAGAGTCCATGAAATTTCTATCGGAGATTATGTACTCAATGGTGGAGAAGTAGCTGCGCTTGTGATGATTGAGGCAATTTCGCGACTGATTCCTGGCGTAATCGGAAACCCAGAATCTCTGGCTGAAGAATCACATAACGAGATTGGCGCTCTTGAGTACCCAACATTTACAAAACCTGCGCAATGGCGTGGCCTGACAGTTCCTGAGGTTTTGATGTCGGGCAATCATGGTCAGATTGCGCAATGGCGAAGAGATGAGGCGCTTCGCCGCTCCAAATTAGCTGAATGAGGCCAGTTACACGGGAATATCTGCGACACGCCGAGTGTTGGTTAGGACACGACGGTGAGATTTGGGCATTATCCGCCCGTATCTAGGAACTAGATATCAAGTACACGTTTTAATTGAAGAATGGTGGTGAGAGATCGATGGCAACTGATTACGACACGCCCCGAAAAACGGATGAAGAGTTACATGAGGAATCCCTTGAGGAGTTAAAAGCGCGCCGCGCAGAAGCGCAATCAGGTCAAGTTGATCTTGATGAGGAAGAAGCGGAGAACGTTGAACTTCCTGGAGCTGACCTTTCTGGAGAAGAGCTAGCGGTTCGCGTGGTTCCAAAACAAGAAAATGAGTTCACATGCTCACGCTGCTTCTTGGTTCATCACATCACCCAGCTTGCTCGTGGCGAAGGTGCTAAGGCAGTGTGTAAGGATTGCGCTTAGTTTTGTAGCGCTTCAAGAAGTTTCTCAGGTCGCTTTGAGCTAACGAGCCAATATGGTGTGGGATCTCGCGAATCTTTAATCTCAACTTTTAATCCACGTTTGATCCAGAATCGAAAGGCATGAAAAGCCTCAGGATTGATACCTGGACCAAGTAAAAAGCGAAATTCGTCACCAGTCAGAACCCTGATATCGCCAAGATACTTTTTCTCGATAGTCGCGCGCCCTACAAAAAACAAATCTTTCTCCACCGAGATGCGCAGTGTGGAGATTGAGTAAAGGTATGCGGTAAAGGCACTAGAAATAATGGCGGCGATGAGTGCTGAGGTATTACCCAAGCCAGCCCAAACCGCTATCACGATAGAGAGATCGAGCCCCGCCATCAGTAACGTCAACCACCACGGCCACCGAAGTTTCTCCTGATAGATCTGATTGCGCACTGTGCGAGGTTACTTTGAATAGTGCACTCAAAAGTGCATTGAAGCCTTCTTGCGACAAGGTAATCTTCGCCCTATGTCGCGAGGTTTGAGCATTGTTGTTCCCGACAGCGCAGTTATCCCAGAACGTCATGCACAAGCTCCAGTTCCAGGAACGCTTCTTGGATCACATAACCCTGATTGCTATGGATGCGGCGCTTCACATCCTGCTGGACTTCATCTCACTGCCTATTCGGGTGAGGGAATGACGATTAATGCAAAGTTCACCGTTACTGAAATGCATCAAGGAGCGCCAGGTCTTGCACATGGTGGATTGCTCTCTTGTGCTTTTGATGAAGCGCTTGGAAAGTTGATGTGGCTGGTTCGCCAGCCGGCCGTTACCGGAAAACTTGAAACATCTTTTCTTGCTCCTGTGCCAGTTGGAACTACGCTTTTTATTCAGGCTGAAATTGCTGGTCAAGTTGGTCGCAAGATTTACTGTCGCGCTGAAGGCCGAATTGGTTCGGATGAAGGTCAACTAGCGGTCGAAGCTGCTGCAATTTTCGTAATAGTTCCTATGGAACACTTCGTTAACAATGCTCCTGAGGGTTACCGTGATGTCCTTGCAGGGCGAAAAGATCTATCAATTGCCACCGAATTTGAAATTAATCCATGAAAGTTCTCATTACTCGTTTAGATAAAGATCTTCCAACTCCGCAGTACGCAAAGCCAGGCGATGCTGGCGCTGATATTTACTCTCGAATCGATCTCGCTATTGCGCCGGGGGAGCGCGCTCTCGTCCCTACTGGTGTGGCGATAGCAATTCCCGATGGATATGCCGCCTTTGCCCATCCACGCTCGGGTTTGGCGATTAAGTATGGCGTAGGCATGGTGAACGCTCCGGGAACGATTGATGCTGGGTATCGCGGTGAATTACAGATCATCATTATTAATCACGACCTGCGCGAGAGTTTTCACATCAAGCGGGGAGATCGCATTGCCCAACTAGTATTCCAACGCGTCGAGCGAGCAGAGTTCATCGAAGTCGAGGAGCTTCCAGGCTCTGGTCGTGGTGCCGGTGGATTTGGATCAACGGGGAGAGCATGAGTCACGAAGAAGATAAAGCAAAGATTGTTGCTGCCATGGGTGGCAAAAAGGGTTTGATAGATTCAGGTTTACCGGCGTTAGTTTTTCTTATTGTATTTAACGTCACCAAGGACGTTAGGCAATCATCATATGCAGCCTTAGGTTTATCGCTAGCACTCACTGCACTTCGTTTAGCGCGAAAAGAGACTATCCAACACGCGATTTCTGGCGTTGTGGGAGTTGCAATTTGCGCCTGGTTATCGAATCGAAGCGGAAAAGCTGAAGATTTTTATTTGCCTGGGCTATGGACCAACGCCATTTACGGCGCGGCTTATTTGGTTTCGATTCTCGTGCGGTGGCCTGTTATTGGTTTAATCATTGGTCCACTACTTGAAGAAAACCTACGCTGGCGCAAAGATCCCGCTCGTACAAAGGTATACATCAAAGCAACATGGCTATGGGTTGGAATGTTCACCGTGAGGCTACTCATTCAGTATCCGCTTTATATCTCAGGAAATGTCAATGCTCTTGGCACCGCTCGCCTCATCATGGGCTATCCGCTTTTTATTGCAACAGCATGGGCGACCTGGATTGTGATTAAGAGTGGACCAAAACTGCGAGATGACTTAAGAGCAGTTAACTAACTTCTAGTTTGAAACGAAGCAGCCCTTTAGTAACTCTTCTGCCCTAGCACTGGCTACAAAAATCAATTCATCCCCTGCTGAAAAGACATCGTGAGCCGATGGTGAAATGACATGGCCATCACGAATGATTGCAGCAAGCGAGGCATCATCTGGAAGTTGGACTTCAGCAACCGATTTTCCTATACAAATAGAGTCATCCGGAAGAGTCAGCTCAACAAGGTTAGCTTCGCCAGCTTTAAGTGAAAATAAACGCACGACATCGCCGACGGAAACTGCTTCTTCAACAAGAGCTGCGATGATTCGAGGTGTTGAAACTGCAACATCGACGCCCCACGATGAATCAAAGAGCCACTCATTCTTGGGATGATTTACGCGTGCAACAACGCGGGGAACTCCATACTCTGTTTTCGCTAACAATGAGGAAACCAGATTCACTTTGTCATCGCCGGTTGCTGCGACCATTACTTGGCAGGTATCGAGCTTTGCCTTATCCAAAGCACTAATTTCGCAGGCATCAGCAAGAAGCCACTCGGCAGAGGGAACGCTCTCCATCTTGAGAGCTTTTGGATTCTTATCGATCAGGAGAACATGATGGCCATTGGAGATGAGCTCGCGCGCAATTGCTCGACCAGCATTTCCTGCCCCTGCGATTGCAATTCTCATTAGTTGCCACCCGGCGCTTCTGCTAAGGAATTCTCTGTTGCAGTGAGATTGTGATCCTCCACCATTACATGCACAACGTCGCCCTCTTGCAAGACAGTGTGGTCGTTTGGAATAAGCCCTTCGCCTAATCGGGTAATGAATGCGACTCGCGCATCGGTGTGCTGCTCGATCAGCGAAACAGGTTTACCAAACCACTCACGATGAAGTGGAACCTCTGCGAGCTGAACTTTGCCTGATGCATCTTGCCATTCGGAGCGAGACCCTTGAGGGAGTATGCGACGCATGATTTGGTCGGTAGTCCATAACACAGTTGCAACAGTAGGAATTCCCAGGCGCTGATAGATCTCAGCACGCGCAGGATCATAAATTCGTGCAACGACGCTCGCCACTCCATATGTCTCACGTGCAACGCGGGCTGCGAGAATATTTGAATTGTCACCATTGGAAACAGCGGCGAATGCATCGGCTTTCTCGATGCCTGCTTCAAGAAGAGTATCTCGATCAAATCCAACTCCAGCCACGGTCAAACCGTTGAAGTCTGCTCCAAGGCGGCGGAAAGCTTCTCGATCTTGGTCGATTACTGCGACTGAGTGTCCGAGTGCTTGGAAATCTTTAGCAAGGGTAGATCCGACGCGGCCACAACCCATAATCACTACATGCACAAAAGGAGAATTTACACCTTTAGGCTTCATACTCTGTAATCCACGCTAAGGATTGCGGCGGAATCCACCATGAAAGCGGCGTTAGGAGTGATGATGCAAAGCGGCGATCGTGTCGAAGTTGATGTAACTGCGATTGCGCATGGCGGACATTGTGTTGCGCGTCATGACGGACAGGTAATTTTTGTACGTTATGCAATTCCAGGCGAGAGGGTTGTTGTCGAGATTACTGATGTATCAAAGTCATTTGCTCGCGGAAATTGCGTCGAAGTCATCACGGCATCACCGCACCGCATTACCCCTCCTTGTAAGTATGCTCATGTTGGAGGATGTGGCGGTTGCGATTTCCAGCACATCGAGGTCTCTCATCAAAGAGATTTGAAAGCTCTTATCATCAAGGAACAGTTCCAGCGCTTAGCAAAAGAAGATGTAAATGTTGTGGTCGAAGAGGTTACGCCAACACTTCACTGGCGAAATCGAATGGAGTTTTCGGTCTCCGAAGGTGGAAAGCTTGGGCTTTTTGCTGCTCGAAGTTCCAAGATTGTAGAAATAGAACGGTGTCTCATTGCTAGCGAAGCAATTGATATTTCAGAGATCAATCAGCGCAAGTTGCCTAAAGGTAAGAGGGTTGATGTTGCCATCACTTCTCGCGGTGAAAAGGAAGTTGTAATTGAGGGTCGTGAAAATCACTCGCTGATTCATGAAGACGTTGCTGGCTTCACTTTTTCGCTCAACCCAATTTCATTCTGGCAGAGTCATAAGCAGGCGGCCGAATTGCTCTCGAAGGTTGTCAAAGAGTTTGCACAGGTTAAAAGTGGTGATCATGTCTTTGATCTGTATGGAGGTGCAGGACTATTCACTGCCGCGCTCCTACCCGACATTGGCCCCGGGGGTCGCATCACGCTGATTGAGTCTGATGACAACGCAGTGACCGATGCAAAGCGGAATTTCGCAACTGAAGATCGAATTGAAGTAGTTCAAGGAAAAGTCGAACGCTCGCTTCAGAAATATGTCGCGGCGAATGTCGTTGTTCTTGATCCGCCGAGATCAGGCGCTGGTGCATCCGTTATTGATTCTGTTGTCGCGCTCAAGCCTCGAAGCATTGTGTATGTTGCCTGCGATCCGGCTGCCTTAGCGCGTGATACTGCCTATCTACGGGATCGTGGCTTCGCATTAGAGAAGATTCGAGCTTTCGACCTCTTTCCTATGACGGCTCATATGGAGTGTGTGGCGCGTTTCATGCCAGCGTAGGAATTTTGCGCAAGCGGTGCTGGCCAGAGAGAAATCGCTTCAAGTTAGTATTCGCCCATGAGTAAAAACTCCTTTGGCGCGCGTACCTCACTCGAAGTTTCCGGTAAGAGCTACGAAATCTTTGACATCACAAAACTTCCATCCGCAGCAACTCTTCCATTTTCACTCAAGATTCTTCTCGAGAACTTACTGCGAACCGAAGATGGTGCCAACATCACCGCAAAGCAGATTGAAGCACTTGCTTCCTGGAACCCAGATTCTCAACCAGATACCGAAATTCAATTCACCCCGGCGCGTGTCATTATGCAGGACTTCACAGGCGTGCCTTGTGTAGTTGATTTAGCAACAATGCGCGAAGCAATCGCTGAACTTGGTGGAGATCCCAGCCGTGTTAATCCACTCGCTCCGGCAGAACTTGTTATTGATCACTCGGTCATTGCAGATACATATGGAACGAAGGATTCTTTCCAACAGAACGTAGATATTGAATATGAGAGAAATCAGGAGCGCTATAGATTCCTTCGTTGGGGCCAGAGCGCGTTTGATGAATTCAAAGTGGTTCCACCTGGAACTGGAATCGTCCACCAAGTGAATATTGAATATCTCGCTCGTGTCGTCATGGTGCGTAGCGTTAACGGTGTTGAGCGCGCTTATCCAGACACTGTTGTAGGAACTGATTCCCACACGACTATGGTGAATGGACTTGGAGTCCTCGGTTGGGGAGTAGGCGGAATCGAGGCTGAAGCTGCGCTGCTTGGCCAGCCCGTCTCGATGCTGATACCGCGCGTGGTTGGATTCAAACTCAAAGGTTCACTTCCAGTTGGAACTACTGCAACTGATCTCGTTCTTACAATCACAGAGATGCTCCGCAAGCATGGAGTAGTTGGCAAGTTTGTGGAATTTTATGGACCTGGCGTCAGTGCGCTTCCGATGGCGAATCGCGCAACGATTGGAAATATGTCGCCTGAATATGGTTCGACTGTAGCGATATTTCCTATTGATGACGAGACGATCAAATACCTTGAATTAACTGGAAGGACAGCTGAACAACTTGCCTTGGTTGAGAGTTATTCAAAGCGCCAAGGTATTTGGCATGACCCCAATGCAACTCCGCGTTTCTCCGAGCATCTTGAATTAGATCTTGCATCTGTAGTTCCATCAATCGCTGGACCTAAGCGTCCACAAGATCGCGTCTCCTTGAGTGACGCAAAGGCTGCCTTTGCCAAAAGTGTTCCTACTTATCTCTCAGATAAGAGTGCGCGCACTCCCGTTGAAGTCACAGTTAATTCGCGAACTGGCTCGGTCACAAATGGTTCTGTTGTAATTGCCTCGATCACTTCATGTACCAATACTTCAAATCCGAGCGTCATGATTGGCGCAGGTTTATTGGCGAAGAAAGCAGTGGAGAAGGGTTTACAGAGCAAGCCGTGGGTTAAGACCACACTCGCTCCTGGTTCCAAAGTCGTAACGAACTACTATGAAAAGTCAGGGCTAACGCCATACCTCGAAAGGCTTGGCTTCAATCTCGTTGGTTATGGTTGCGTGACATGTATTGGAAACTCTGGTCCGCTCCCAGTCGAGGTAAGTAAAGCGGTCAATGAGAATGATTTAGCGGTAGCAGCTGTGTTATCGGGAAACCGTAACTTTGAAGGCCGTATCAGCCCTGATGTGAAGATGAACTATCTGGCTTCACCTCCATTAGTTGTTGCATATTCAATCGCCGGTTCTATGGATCATGATTTCGATAAGGATCCGCTAGGTAAGGATGCGCAAGGAAATGATGTCTTCCTCAAAGATATCTGGCCTAGCCCTTCTGAGATCCAAGCTGTGATTGATGGTGTGGTTTCCTCTGAAATGTTCAAGAAGGATTATTCGAGCGTTTTTGCTGGCGATCATCGCTGGACTTCACTTGCTACGCCTACTGGAAAAGTGTTCGAGTGGGATGCAAAGTCAACGTATGTACGTAAGCCACCATATTTTGAAGGAATGCCGCGTAATCCAGTTCCGGTCACAGATATCAAAGGCGCTCGGGTACTAGCAAAACTCGGTGATTCGGTAACAACAGATCACATCTCGCCTGCGGGATCCATAAAAACGGACTCGCCAGCAGGTAAATATCTCGCTGAGAATGGTGTTGCTAAAGCTGATTTCAATTCATATGGTTCGCGCCGCGGAAATCATGAAGTTATGATCAGAGGCACATTCGCGAATATTCGATTGAAGAATCTTCTCCTTAACGGCGTTGAAGGTGGTTTTACAAGAAACTTCCTCAACAATGGTGAACAAAGCACAATCTATGAAGCTTCGATGGCCTATCAAGCAGCGAAAATTCCATTGGTGATTCTGGCTGGAAAAGAATATGGCTCAGGTTCATCGCGCGATTGGGCTGCAAAAGGAACGGCGCTACTCGGAGTTAAAGCAGTTATTGCAGAATCTTTTGAGCGCATCCATCGATCAAATCTGATTGGAATGGGGGTTCTTCCACTTCAATTTAATGATGGCGAGAACTCTGAGTCACTTGGCCTTACTGGCGAAGAGACGTTCTCCATCGAGGGTGTTACAGCTCTCAATGAAGGCGGAATCCCCGCTAGCGTAAAGGTGACTGCGGGAGATAAGAGTTTTACTGCGAAGGTACGTATCGATACCCCAGGTGAGGCGGATTACTACCGCCATGGCGGGATCATGCAGTACGTCTTGCGCTCTCTTATTTCTTAGTTCGCCGATACCATTACAACATGAAGTATCTGCCACGCATAAAATCGCCGAGCGATTTGGCGCGCCTCAATCTGGCAGAACTCGAAGAGCTCTCACAAGAGATCAGAAGTTTCCTTATTGAGAAAGTCTCTAAATCTGGCGGCCACCTTGGACCAAATTTAGGAATTGTTGAGTTAACAATCGCCATTCACCGAGTCTTTGAATCACCACGTGATGTCGTGGTCTTTGATACTGGACACCAAAGTTATGTCCATAAGATTCTTACCGGTCGCGCGGATGGTTTTGAGAAGCTCCGCCAACGAGGCGGCATCGCTGGCTATCCAAACCGAGGCGAGAGCGCACATGATGTGATTGAGAATTCACATGCTTCGACCGCTCTTTCTTGGGCAGATGGAATCGCTCGTGGTTTCATGATTCAAGGCGAAACAGAGCGCACCGTAGTTGCCGTTGTCGGCGATGGGTCGCTCACGGGCGGAATGGCGTGGGAAGCGCTCAATAACATCGCGGCCTCAGAGAACTTGCGCCTAGTGATTGTTGTTAATGACAATGAACGTTCCTATTCGCCAACGATTGGCGGCGTTGCCACGTATCTTTCGACGCTTCGAGCAACAAAGGGTTACGAAAAATTCTTGGATTGGGGCAAAGGTGTTCTGGAGAGAACCCCAGTCGTGGGTCAACCGATTTATGAAACTTTGCACGGCATGAAGAAAGGCATCAAAGATATCGTCGCTCCGCAAGGCATGTTTGAAGATTTAGGTTTGAAGTATCTAGGGCCAGTTGATGGCCATGACATCACTGCTCTTGAGAAAGCTTTATTGCAGGCGAAGAAATTTGAAGGCCCAGTTTTAGTGCATGCCATCACTGAAAAAGGTCGTGGTCACGCGCCGGCCATTCAAGATGAAGCTGAGAAATTTCATGCTGTTGGCGTTGTCGATCCAGAAACGGGAGAGCCACTCAGCAAAGGTGGCCCGTCATGGACCAATATCTTCTCTGAATCTCTCGTGGAAATTGGCCGAGAGCGTAAAGATGTAGTGGCGATAACAGCTGCGATGCTAGGTCCCACAGGGCTCGATAAATTCCAAAGAGAATTCCCAGAGCGCACCTTTGATGTAGGAATCGCAGAACAACATGCCACAACATCGGCAGCAGGTATGGCTTATACGGGTCTGCATCCTGTCGTCGCCGTGTACTCAACATTTTTGAATCGTGCCTTTGATCAATTACTACTTGATGTTGCGCTCCACAAAGCTGGAGTTACTTTTATTCTTGATCGAGCAGGCATAACGGGAGATGACGGTCCTTCACACCACGGTATTTGGGATCTTGCTCTTACCGGAATCATTCCAACCGCACATGTAGCAGCGCCGCGTGATGGCGTGAGGTTGCGAGAGTTACTACGTGAGTGCATCGCGATCTCTGATGCGCCTTCAATCCTTCGCTTTCCTAAGGGCGCAGTTGCAAAAGAAATTCCTGCCTTCGAACGGAGAGAAGGCGTTGACATTCTCTATCGGGGTGAGAGCGCAGATGTTCTATTGGTAAGCATTGGTGCTATGGCAGCTGTCGCGGTTGATGCTGCTGCCCAGGCTTATCGCGAGGGAGTAGGCGTTACTGTCATCGATCCGCGTTGGGTAAAACCATTACCTGCAGCGTCTCTCATAGCTCTAGCGAGACGATACAAGCGAGTTGTGGTGTTAGAAGATGGAATCAAGCATGGCGGCATCGCCAGCACTATCTCGGAAATTTTCCGCGAGAATAGTTTAGAGATTCCACTTCATTCCATCGGCGTTCCATTAGAGTTCATCGAACATTCCAAGCGTCAAGAAATCTTGGAAGATTTAGGAATTACCGTCCAAAACGTTACGCGTCAGCTTGTGGGCTGGGCATCAGATGGAGTTAAGCAGGAAGCGATGCAACTCCATGCGGATGAAACCGCTGACCGCAAACCGCTTCACTAATTCCTTCACGATCCAAGTAAGGCAAGATTCCGCCGAGATGCATCGGCCATCCCGCACCTAGCAACATACATAGATCAATTTCGGCTGGAGTTGCCACAACGCCCTCATCAAGCATCATGCGCGCTTCTTCGGCGAGCGCCTTCAGTGCACGCATACGTACTTCATCAGAAGTCGAAGTCTTTGTACCTTTTTCAATAAGTGCGACTGCTTCAGGGTTAGGTACTAATTTTCCAGATTCATCTTTAACATAGAAAGTCTTAACGCTTTGATCAACGAGTCGTTGGACGGTGGGGGAGACTCGGTATCGCGGACCGAGGTTTGCGTTAAGAGTCTTGGAGACATGTAGCGCAACACCAGGTCCAACAAGCCCAAAGAGTTCAAATGGCGACATTGGGAAGCCAAGCGGACGAAGTGCATTGTCGGCAACATCGGCAGGTGTGCCCTCATCCATTGCATCGGTTACTTCACCCATGAATCGAGTCAAGAGACGATTGACCACAAAGCCAGGTGCATCCTTGCAGATAATCATGGTCTTCTTCAGTTCTTTACCAACATTAATTGCCGTAGCAGTTGTTGCATCATCAGTCTTGGAGGTACGCGCTACCTCAAGAAGTGGCATGACAGCAACCGGATTGAAGAAGTGGAATCCAACAACCCGCTCTGGATTCTTTAGCCCTTCGCCCATTTTCTCCACCGAAAGAGAAGAAGTGTTTGTGGCGAGAATACATTCAGGAGAGATAATCGCTTCGAGATCTTTAAAGAGCTTCTGCTTGATGGAGAGTTCTTCAAAAACGGCTTCAATAATAAAATCTGCGCCAGCGAATACCGATTGATCGACAGAACCTGTGACAAGGAGTGAAAGTCGGCGACCAGCTTCTTCGTTAAGTCGCTTCTTCTCCACTAACTTGGCAATTTCAGCGTGCACCCATGCCACACCTTTTTCAACACGGGCCTGATCAAGATCTGTCATCACGACAGGAACTTTGAGATTACGGACCATAAGGAGTGCAAGTTGTGAGGCCATAAGTCCGGCGCCAACGATTCCTACTTTGGTTACTTTGCGCGCAAGAGCTGGCTTTGGTGCACCTTCGACCTTCTTGCGCTTCTTCTGAATCAAATTGAATGCATAGAGCGATGCACGGAGCGGATTTCCCATCACAAGATTTGCCAGGATTTCATCTTCCGCATCAAAACCTTGATCGAGAGTATTGGTACGCGCTGCATAAATGAGTTCAAGAGCGCGACGGGGAGCTTCGATATCTGCGCCACCATACTTCTTGGCGATAGCCGCTTTTCCGGTGGCAATTGCCTTATCCCATGAGGCAACATCGCTGGTGTAATCCTGTCGCTCAATTTTTTCTTTGCCGGAGATGATGCGAGCGGCGAAAGCAACTGATTTCTCGAGGAAATCGGCAGGTTCATAGACCGCATCAATCACACCAAGAGCATGTGCATCTTTTGCTTTCATCATGGTGTTGTTATTCAAAGCGTTAAGGATGATGACTTGAACTGCCCTTTCTGGGCCAATGAGTTTGGGAAGAATTGTGGCTCCACCCCAACCAGGAACGATTCCAAGGAAGCATTCTGGAAGCGCGGTCATCGCAGTTGATGCCATCGTTCGATAATTGCAATGTAATCCAACTTCTAGTCCGCCACCCAGCGCCAATCCATTAATGAAGGCAAAGGTTGTTTTCTTACTACGACCGAGTCTTTTGAAAATATCATGGCCAAGTTTTCCAATCGCAAGCGACTGGCTCTTCTCAGTCACGAAAGGAAGACCAGATAAATCGGCACCCGCTGCAAAGATGAATGGCTTACCAGTAATAGCAATTGCCACCGCTGAAGAATTTTCAGCTTGAGTTATTGCATTATCAAGTTCTTGCAGAGACTTAGGGCCGAGTGTATTCGGACGTGTGTGATCAAGACCGTTATCAATAGTGATGAGCGCTAGAGTTCCTGTCGCGCCAAAAGCTGATAGATCAATCTCACGGACAAATGCTTTAGTAACGACTTCTTCGGGCGCGCCAGCAGGGGTTGTAATGTCAGACATGAGTTATGCCGCCTTACCGTTGTAGTGAGGGTTCTCCCAGATGACTGTGCCACCCATGCCAAGTCCAATACACATTGTGGTGATTCCGTATCGGACATCGGGACGCTCTTTAAATCCTTCTGCCAAATTAAGCATCAAACGGATTCCGGAGGAGGCAAGCGGATGTCCTACCGCAATTGCGCCGCCATAAATATTGACGCGAGGATCATCATCAGCAATTCCAAAGTAATCCAAGAATGAGAGAACTTGAATTGCGAAAGCTTCATTGATTTCAAAGAGGCCAATATCGCTAATGGAAAGGCCAGATTTTTCTAACGCCTTGAGCGTTGAGGGAACAGGTCCATAGCCCATGATTTCTGGTTCAACTCCAGCGAACGCAAAAGTGACAAGTTTTGCTTTGGGAGCTAATCCGAGCTCTTTCGCCTTCTTCTCACTAGCGAGGAGAGCAGCAGTGGCGCCATCATTGAGGCCTGCTGCATTTCCAGCAGTAACACGTCCTGCAGGTCGGAATGGAGTTTTCAAAGCGGCGAGCGCTTCAATAGTTGTGCCGGGACGAGGTGGTTCATCAACTGTTGCAACGCCCCATCCTTGTTCAGCAGAGCGCACTGCAACTGGAATCAAATTTGGTTGAATCTTTCCGGATGCATATGCAGCTGCTGTTTTCTGTTGTGAAGCCAGGGCATATTTATCTGCACGTTCTTTAGTGAGATGCGGCAATTTATCGTGGAGACGTTCTGCAGTATTTCCCATGGAGAGCGCATCAGTATCAACTAATCTCTCTGCAAGATATCGAGGATTCGGATCCATTCCTTCACCCATTGGATGATTTCCCATATGTTCAACGCCACCTGCAATTGCGATGTCATATGCACCCATAGCAATTGAACCGGCAAGTGTTGTTACAGATGTCATCGCACCTGCACACCAACGATCAATGGAGTATCCAGGAACCGTGTTTGGAAGACCAGCGAGAAGTGTTGCGCTGCGACCAATGTTCATTCCCTGATCGCCGAATTGTGTTGCTGCTGCAATCGCAACATCATCAACATCGCTTGGCTTAACTTGCGGATTGCGCTCGAGTAAACCTCGAATGCATCGCACGATGATGTCATCGGCGCGGGTTCCGGAGTACAAACTTCCAGCCTTCCCAAATGGAGAGCGGACGGCATCGACAAGGACTACATTCGTGGAGGTAGTGGCAGTATTCATGCCGCTAGGTTACTCGCGAGTAGCATTTCCTGACACCCAGCGGATCGGCCCTTGATGCTCAACAAAGACGGTCTGGCCGACTTCAAAGTTCATGGGGCCTGCCACACGGGCACGAATCAACTTTGCCATGCCAGCAAATTCCAGTTCGAGAAGGGCGTCGTGTCCGTAATAGTTAATCCGAGAGATCGTCGCCGTAACCCGAGAGGCTGTGGAGTTGGCGCTGATTCGGATCTCTTCTGGTCGGACTAGAAGCTCACCTTTTAAGCCATCCTGTGGAAGGCCTTCGGAATGGTGGAGAATTGAAAAGTAACGGCCCTCGTTGGATTGAACAGCAGGAATTGTTACAACATCTCCAGTGCTCTCAGCAACGTCAGCAGAGATTGGCTTGAGATAGACCTCAGCAGGCGTTCCAGATTGAACGACCGATCCAGAGCGCATAAGAGCGATGACATCGGCAGAAACCAGAGCATCTTCTCGATCATGAGTGACCATGACAGTGGTTGTGTTGGTGCTCTTAAGAAGAGCGACAACCTCCTCGCTAATTCCGGCGCGCAGAGCTTGATCAAGTGCAGCAAAGGGTTCATCGAGAAGCACCATCGCAGGTTTCATCGCCAGCGCACGCGCCAAAGCGATACGGGTTTGTTGTCCGCCACTGAGTTCTTGCGGAAGTCGTTTTTCAAAACCTGAAAGTCCAACTAGTGTCAACATCGATTCAATAATGCTCTGGCGTTCATCGCGTGAGATTTTTTTTCCTAGCGCAAAGCCAACATTCTCTGCGACATTGAGGTGAGGAAATAGTCCACCTTCTTGAGGAACGTAACCAATATTTCGTTTGTGAGGGGGTAGAACTAAAGACGAGACGCTCACAAGTTGTTTACCGAAACGAATAGTGCCTTCAGATGGTGTAATCAACCCAGCAATCGTTCGTAGCAACGTAGTTTTGCCACAACCTGATGGTCCAAGAATTGCAGCGAATGCCCCAGCTTCAATAGTGAGATTCAATTTTGAGAGAATCTGACGAGATTCAAATTTGACTCCGAGATCGCGGATTTCGAGTGAGGTCACGATAGATCTCCTTCGCCGCTGACATACTTATCTGATCTGTTTACAAGGTCAGGTCTATTGATGAGAAAAGTTGGAATCGCTGCTACAAGAACCAAGGCTAGTGCGTACGGCGCAGCTTCACTAAATCGGAAAATAGAAGTGTACGTCCACATTTCTGTAGCAAGAGTTTCAAATCCCGTGGGATGGAGCATCAAAGTGGCAGGGAGTTCTTTCATAGCGGCAAGAAAAACAAGGAGAGTGCCCGAGAGAATTCCTGGCGCCGCAAGCGGGAGAACAATTCTTCGAAAAGTTTGCGAGCGGGTTTGTCCAAGAGTTGCGGAGATATCAACGAGATTCTGGGGGACTCGCGAGAGGCTAGTTCGCACTGCTCCCACGCTCTTGGCCATGAAAAGCAAGGCATAAGCAAAGGCCAAGAGGCCAAGTGTTTGATAGAGCCAACCAAATTCTGATCCAAAGGCCACAAGTGCAAGGCCCATGACAATTCCCGGGAGCGCATGAACAACAAGCACACCCTTATCTGCAAACCGCGCGAGAGAAGAGCCTTGTTGCACCAATATGCCGACGGGTAGCGCCAAGAGCAACGCCACAAATGCTCCCAGTAATGAAGCGATAATTGTTGAAAGCGCGGCACGTAGTAAATTGGAGTAATCAATCACTGCTGCATTAGAAAAGAATCTAATGATGAGTAGCGTTAACGGAAATACCAATCCTAGAAAGACATAAACCAGAGTCACGACAGAAGCGATAGCGCGGCTCTTGAAATTTTTGATTAGCTGCGGATTATTAATTATTCGGGACGAACTTCTGAAGTTCTTAGAGTGTGATCGGGTTCTGCTTTCAATCGAGATGATGATTCCGGAGATTGCCACAAGTATGAGAGCCAAGACCGCAGCAGTACTTCGATCGAATGAACCGCGGTAAAGGTTAGAGATTGCGCGAGTAAAAGTGTCTACGCCGAGTAGTGAGACCGCGCCAAAGTCACTTAGGACATAGAGCGCAACAAGAAGAGAGCCTGCTGTGACAGAGTTTCTGATCTGGGGGAGTGTGACCTGAAAGAAAGTAGCAAAGGTATTAAGACCGAGCGTCTGAGCTACTTCGTGCTGTGACCAATCCACTCGACGTAAGGCAGAGAGCGCAGCAAGAATGACGAAAGGCGTCGTGGAGAGCACAAGTATGAAAACCGCTGCCCAAAATCCTTGAAGCTCAGGGAAGAGTGAGATCCAGCAGAATGTAAAGACATAACTCGGGATTGCTATCGGGAGAATGACGAGAGCGCGGCTTAGATTGGGAAAGGGCAACGCAACGTTATGGAGAGTCCAAGCCATGGCCACGCCAATAATCGTTGCGAGTGCAACAACCAAAGTTGTAAGAGTGAGTGTTGTAACGAAAATTTCAAGTGTCTTGCGACGCATCACCACGGCTGCAAGAGTTTGAGATTCGCTATCGAGGGCTCTTCGCACCAGATAGACCAATGGAATAGCCACAAAACTGAGGGAAAGAAGGGTTCCGAGCAATAGCGCTATCGGCGTACGACGTGTTCTGGTGTCGAACGCATTAGTTTCCGCTGACGGGAGCAGCGCAGTTCGCTGACTAATTAGATCAATCCAATCTTTACCAGCAGCGCTTGAGTCCTGCGCAAATCAGCGAGAGATGCAAGGTCAACAGCGGGAGACTTCACATCTTGAAGCGCGGGAAGTCCATCGGGCCAGAGCGCAGGATTGACCAATGAATACTCATGCGTATCAGAGACAAACTTCTTTTGGATATCGTCTCGAAGTAAGAACTCTATTAACTTCTGAGCTGCAGATTGCTTCTTTGAAGTCGACAATATTGCAGCGCCAGAAACATTGGTGAGATTCCCGATATCACCAGCTTGAAAGAAATCAATTTTTGCATTGATTTCTCGCCCGAGTTCTTCAGCTACTTCCCATAGGTAATAGTGATTTACAAGTCCAATATCAAGTTGGCCATTATCAATAGCTTCAACAATTTGACTATTCTTTTCAAACAAAACGGGTTCATTGTCCTTAATGGCCGTGAGCCATTGTTCTGTTGCTGACTCGCCTCGTGATTGAATCAGAGCGGTTACGAATGCTTGAAATGAACCATTGGTTGGAGCTATCCCGAGTCGACCTTTCCATAAGGGAGCCGCTAAATCATCAATAGTTTGCGGTAAGGCTGATACTCGATCAGGCGCATATGCAAAGACGCGAACTCGACCAGTAACACCGACCCAATCAGATGACGCTGATTGATACTTAGGTTCGATGCGAGAGAGAATTTGAGAAGGCAACTGAGCAAATAATTGTGCGCTGCTTACCGCGCCTAGAGAACCAGCGTCTTGTGAGAGAAAGAGATCGGCAGGAGAGTTGGAGCCCTCTTCAAGAAGTTGTGCAGCCAAAGCTGCTGAATCTCCGTAACGCACATCCAACTCGATACCGGTTTCTGCTGTGAACTTCTCGAGGAAAGGTGCGATGAACTCTTCACTACGACCCGAGTAGACCGTGATGGTCTCTCTCTTCGCCGAATCCTGGGAACATGCGGTGGCGAGCGAAGCAATTGTCAGAAGGCTGAGGAGAAGAGCTGCGCGCTTGCGGAGTCGTGCGAAGGCGGTCAGGGACATAGAGCGACCTTAGAACGGGGAGAGGAATTACGCAACATTTCTGTTGCGTAATTCAGGTCACGGGCTAAACGGGGTTCTCCGCCTCATCTGCGCGGGCGCTGGAAACTTCCGATAGCGGTTCAGGAATGGGTGGGGGTTCAGATTCGCAGAGAGATAGCGCGAGCACTTCCGCACATTTTTCAATCTGCCATTCGCGTGCACCATTGAGCCGGAGCTGAGTTTCTACTTTCTGGGTCAGCGAGCGAGTCATCTCATAATTCTTCTCTGCACCACCATCGAAAGAAATTTTACGAACCAGTTCAGGAGAGATCAGATTCTCCAAGGGAATGAAGAGTTCTTCAGCGATTACCTGAAGTCGAGCCTTGGCATGTGAGACATGTGCATAAGCCAACGGAAACTTTGCTTTCCAGATTTTCACAGGCGGCAAGGAATCGCTCTTGCTGCGAAGTTGAGGCCATTCGGATTCAGGTAGTGATGATGCACGAAGAAATGTCTCCAACCACCTCTCCAAATAACTTTTCTGAAGGTCATTACGAATTCGTCCCTTGGCTTCCGGAAGTTTCATAATGTCAGCAACACTCTTGATCTGTGATTTAGCGAGCGCGATGATGACCGCATCAGAGAGCAGGCGACCTGGGGCTAAATCAATATCTTTGGCAATTACGTCTCGCACCGACCACAACTCGCGGA
>Ga0209033_1000232_pt1 | contig 31178 bp, 35 predicted proteins | sample LauGreFa1BDMLBDN_2_FD_188218 | JGI IMG/M metagenome (GOLD analysis project Ga0209033, IMG submission 188218) | Freshwater lake microbial communities from Lake Michigan, USA - Fa13.BD.MLB.DN (SPAdes) (version 2) | ecosystem: Environmental > Aquatic > Freshwater > Lake | place: Lake Michigan, USA...
CCTGGCGAATACCGCATGCAACAAGTTGATGTAGAGCGCAGCCAAGAGTTCCGCAAGTGCATCGAATGCTTCCTCTGCCAAGATACTTGCCACGTTATCCGCGATCATGAAGAAAACAAAAAGTCGTTCGCAGGTCCACGCTTCTTTATCCGTATCGCTGAGTTGGATATGCACCCACTTGATCGTCTACGTAACCGTAAACAGAAAGCTCAAGAAGAGCATGGTCTTGGAATGTGCAACATCACTAAGTGCTGTACAGAAGTTTGCCCAGAACATATCAAGATCACCGATAACGCCATCATTCCAATGAAAGAGCGCGTTGTTGATGTTAAGTACGATCCAGTTCGCTGGTTAGGTTCAAAAATTCGCAAACGCGAGGGCATCAACTAATGAACCTCATTAAGCGTTGGGCCATCTTGGCCCTCGCTTTCTGGTTGACAACTTTTATTGTCAGCGGAATTCAAATCCAGAGCGGTGCTTGGAATTACTTCTGGGTGGCCGCGCTCTTTGGGGTAATCAACACAATTCTTGGTGGGCTGCTTAAGCTCTTCACGCTTCCTGCAGTAATTCTCACTTTTGGCTTATTTGTATTTGTCATCAATGCTGCGATGTTAATGCTCGTTGATCGCTGGAGCGATGTACTAACGATTGATAAGTTCACTTCAGCATTAATCGGCTCACTCATCATCAGTTTGATTTCTGGACTCACCAATAAAATCGTAAATCGGGCGTGAAAAAGCTCTTTGCAGTTGCGCTAGGCGGAGCTCTTGGTTCACTTCTTCGCTATGCGACGGTAGCTAAAGGTGATGAAATCGGGTTGTTTCTAGTGAATATCGCTGGAGTGGTTCTGGCGGGATTTGTTGCTCTAAGACTCAATACCAATGAATTCATCAAGATCGCACTCATTCCAGGCTTTGCCGGTGGATTAACAACCTTCTCGTCAGTCGCTGTTCTTCATGCTGAGCAAAATTCATTAAAGGCGATTATCTATTTCTACGGAACGGTATTTATCAGCCTTCTTGTTCTCTATTTAATTAAACCAAAGGCCCGAATATGAGATTGGGAGCTTTCCTGATTGGTGCATTTATGGGAGCGCCGACACGATATGTGGTGGATCAATACTTCCGAAGTTATATGAGGTTCCCGCTTGGAATTTTACTTGTAAATGCTTCAGGTTCATTTCTATTGGGATTGCTGATTGACTCAGATACGTCAATTGCTTTTGGTTTGATGGGTTTCTGTGGCGCACTTACGACATGGTCGGCATTCTCCCTAGACCTTTTCAATCAATTAGAAGAAAAGGCATACAAGTCTTTTTCACTTAATCTATTCTTGAATTACGGAGTAGGAATTTTGGCAGCGATAACAGGAATATGGCTAGCGAGATAGGAGTGAAGCCATCCATGCTTCAATCTCATCAGGATGACGAGGCATTGCAGCGCTAAGGTTCTTACAACCATCTTTCGTCACAAGCACGTCATCTTCAATGCGAATTCCTATCCCGCGGTACTCTGCAGGAAATAGGGTGTCATCGGGTTGAATGTAGAGACCTGGTTCAACAGTAAGAATCATGCCTTCTTTAAGTACTCCTTCAATATGCGCTTCCTTACGCGCATGAGTGCAATCGTGTACATCCATACCCAACATGTGTCCGGTTCCATGAACTGTCCAACGACGATGTAAGCCAACATCAGGTTTCAATGATTCTTTTGCTGAAATTGGAAGCACGCCCATCTCTTCTAATCCACGCGCGAGAACTTGGCTGGCAGCGATATGGAAGTCGCGGAACTTAGCTCCGGGTTTAACGGCCTTCATTCCCGCTTCTTGAGCCTCATAAACCAAGGTGTAGATCTTGCGTTGTGCAGGGGTAAATTTTCCATTAATCGGAAATGTACGAGTGATATCAGCCGTGTAGAGCGACTCGACCTCAACACCAGCGTCAATCAACACCAATTCGCCATCGCGGAGCTCACCATCATTTCTAATCCAGTGCAATACGCAAGCATGGGATCCAGCCGCAACGATGCTGTCATAGCCAAGATCGTTACCTTCATATCGAGCGCGAGTGAAGAATGCGCCCTCGATGAGTCTTTCGCCACGTGACTTTCCTTTAGCACCAGGAAGAGCGCGAATCATGTCCTCGAAACCACGGTGCGTCGCATCGATAGCTTTCTGCATCTCATTGATTTCAAATTCATCTTTAACCAAGCGCGCTTCAGAGAGCCATGAGAAGAACGTGGCATCATCACTACTTTCTTTAACGCGACTATCGACATACTCATCTTCGCCACGAACCGTAAGTGAATCCTTTGCGCTCGCCAAGAAGTCATCGAGAGAATCGATGTGTCGAACCTTGATGTCATATGCAAATTCAGTTTCTTCCAATGTCATACGTCGGCCAACCCAGAATTCTCCATGGCGGACATTTCTGTAAAACTCATCGCTATTTTCGCGGGTGGAGCGAGGATGAATAAATAATAAAGAGTCATGGCCAGAACCGTTCGGCTCCAAAATCAATACCGAATCTGGAACGGCATCGGTGCCATTAATTCCGGTTAACCAGGAATAAGCGGTATGGGGGCGGAATCTGTAATCAGAGTCGTTGCTGCGAACTTTGAAAGTTCCAGCTGGAATTACCAGACGTTTTCCAGGAAAACTCTCTGAAAGTCTTTTTCTTCGTGCAGTTGTATAAGGAGCAACAGGATTCTTTCTCAGTCCATCGAGCGGCGAAGGCGCCCAACCACCTTCCATGAACTTCTTTAATGCCTCTGGAGTTGGAATGTCGTGAGGACGCGCAGGTAGCTTGCGTTCCTTTCCCGGATCAAAAGTGCTCATAGTTCAGAGAGTATAGGCTCAATTAATCAGTTCCATAAAGGACGAGTAAACTTCCGTCGCTACTGGAGACGTCGCATAGCCCGGTCTAGTGCGCCTCACTGCTAATGAGGTTTTCCCGAAAGGGAATCGGAGGTTCAAATCCTCTCGTCTCCGCGTGACTGAATTTCGTATCGCAATCGTTGGCGCTGGTCCCGCAGGTTATTTTGCTGCGCAAGCTCTTCAAAATGCCCAGACGGAAGATTTGAAATTCGCTGTCGACATGATTGAAAAACTTCCAACACCATGGGGTTTAGTTCGAAGTGGTGTAGCGCCTGATCATCCAAAGATAAAGACAGTCTCTAAAGTCTTTGAAAAGATTGCCACGACAGAAGGCTTTCAACTTTTCTGCAATGTTGAACTTGATAAAGACATTTCACTCCAGGAGTTACAAGAAATGTATGACGCTGTTGTAATAGCCACTGGTTCAAGTCGTGGGAAGAAACTTGGCATACCAGGTGAAAATCTCCCAGGTTCTATTTCAGCAGCTGAATTTGTACCTTGGTACAACGCTCACCCTGACTACACAGGAGTTGAAGTAAATCTAGATTGCGAAGAAGCTGTTGTGATTGGCGCCGGGAATGTTGCCATGGATGTTGCTCGCATGTTGGCCCTTGAACCAAAAGAACTTGATCCAACTGATACGGCGCAGCATGCCTTGGAGAAGTTCCATCATTCCAAGGTTCGAAAAGTCCATGTGTGTGGTCGGCGAGGACCTGAACACGCAGCATTTACTTCACCCGAGTTACGTGAATTACCCAAATTAGAGCACACTGACGTTCATATAGATCAGCATGAGATTCTTGCCGCAAAGGCGCGGACTGAAGCTCAAGGTGAAGTTCCGAAAGATGTGAAATCAAACCTGGAAGCCATGCTGGCTATTGCTGAGGCAGATAAGAAGAACCATGATCGTTCGATGTATTTCCACTTTCTTGCAACGCCTCTAGAAATCAAAGGAAATGGCAGAGTGGAAGAAGTTGTCTTCGGAATCAATCAAGTTGAAGGTAACAAAGTGGTTGCAACAGGTGAACAATTCTCAATTAAGTGTGGCCTTGTTGTCTCAGCTATCGGTTATGAAGCCCTTGAAATAAAGGGTTTAGAGTATGAATCTGGTCGTGTGAAAAACACTGACGGACGGATTACTGGCACCAACATGTACGTCGTGGGTTGGGCAAAACGTGGTCCCTCAGGAGTAATCGGAACAAACAAGAGCGATTCGACTGATGTTATGCAGCTACTTATTCAAGATCTCGGTTCACCCAAGCCACCAACTGAATTACAGGCAAAACTTGCAACTAAAGGAGTTGTCCGTATTTCTCAAGGGGATTGGGAACGTATCAACGCGGCCGAAGTGGCGGCAGGCGAGCCACACGGTAAGCCACGTATTAAGTTTGTAAAGCGTGAAGAAATGTTAGGAATTAAGTAGCGCTCGAGCATTTTTGAACATGGCAGGACACTTCCAACCGGGAGCAATATTGCCCTCAAAGTGCCACCACTCGTTTTTAAAAATTCTACATAAGCCGAATTTGTAACCGTTTATTTCTAGCCATTTTGCAGAAGATGGATCATTCGGATAGTTCACGTCAATAGCAAGACCAAGTGGGTGATGTGAAACTTCAGCAGGTGCAACCCATTTTGCTGCCTTGTCATAACTTCCATATTTCTTTACTGCTTGCGCAAAGAGGTATTTCTGACGTGAAAGAGTCCTATAACCCGAAGTTATCTCAAGAGTTACACCTTCCTTCTTTGCGGCAGCTTGCGCAGCAAGAAAGCGATAGAGGAGATTGAGATCCAAATCTTGCTTCGGCAATAAGGAGATGGGAATCGGACCAGCGCCAAGTGAGTATTCTGAATCTAAACATCCATCAATTACATTCGATACACGTAACCCAAAAGTCTTTTGATCGGCACATGTGAGTGGAATGTCAACTGCGTATGCGCCGTTGGTCGGCAGCAAGAGAAGCGCGACAAGCATTGCTAGACGCTTCATATTTGAAGGGTAGCAGCGAAATTTACCCCGCATTTTTTGGTGCTAATATTCGCGGGCAGTTTGCGCCCGTAGCTCAACGGATAGAGCATCTGACTACGGATCAGAAGGTTTGGGGTTCGAATCCCTACGGGCGCGCTCTAGGCAAAGAGTCAGCCGTAGATTGTGTCGTCATCCAGATTGTCATCTTTAGATTGTTTGTTACTCCGCTTACTTGATCCATTTTTGGCCGCCAGGAGAATAACAAGTATTGCTAAAGCCACCACTACTAGTTCCATCTCTTCACCCATTCACACTTTCGCTAGATTTGAAGACCAACAGATTCCCTTCATCGGTTGAAGCAACGATTCTTCCGTCAGGTAACAAATCGAGATCGCGAACGCGATAACCAACATTAACAATCTGGGATCTCACAATTTTCGAATTCGAAAACTCCATGAAAACTAAAGAATTTTCCCTCAGGGTACCCATGACTAATCCACTGGAGTACCGGCCATATCCCTTTGCAGGCAGTTGAATCAATTCAGTGGGAGCAATCGATGGTGTCCACACCTGAATTGGCTCTTGGAAACCTTCGTGGGTACCTGTCTTGCCGGGAATGACATAGTCACCTTGTGAGTATGGCTCCCCATAGGTCACAAAAGGCCAACCATAATCAACACCCTTTTTGATGACGTTAATTTCATCGCCACCTCTGGGTCCATGTTCTGATGTGATGAGCTCACCACTTTTGATGAGGACAATCCCTTGTTGATTTCTATGCCCACTTGAGATTCTTTCAACTTGTGATTTTGAGATTTTAAAGACAGAACCTAAATCACCGCGCGCTTTCCTATCTCCAATCTGTGCAAAACCAAGATCTCCAACAGTGAGATAAGCCGAGTTGGAGTTAATCACTTCTAACCGGCCGGCAGCATGTTGCACAGCAGCGATCGGAACACAGGGCTTACTCCTAAACCATTGAGTCTGTTTCATTATGGTCGACCTGACTCGATCTAGTGCAACGTGATAGACCACCACTTCGACACATCGTGACGAGGTTAGCCGAGGGTAAGAGACCAACAATCGAGCCCGTTCTGCATTCTGGGAAAGTATCGCGATATCGGTAATTGCAAAACGAGAATCACTAATTCTTTCTTTTGAGGGTATGACGTTTCCCAACAGCTTCAGTTTTGGAGAATTTTCTCTCCAGGAATAAAGAGACCCACCCCGAGAACCGCCACCAAGAAGAACGGTTCCATCTTTCATTACAGCAAGTGCTGGACCACGAGTATTTCCACCCTGAGTTTGGGTCGCCGAAATATCGTATTTTTTTACTTCTAGAGTTAGGTCGTCAACTCTTAGGTTAGCGGCAGCAGGATTCACTCCGAGAATCAAAGTTATGATGAGTAGAAAAATCATGTGCGTACAGAATACATAGGTGTTAGCGAATCTTCTCGCTAGAAGATTTCATTAGTCAAAAACCCCCGCATTTCTGCGAGGGTTTTTGATTCGTAAAGTTACTTCTACTTGAGTGTAGGTAGCAGAACCTGGTTGATGGCATGGGCTACTTGTTTATTGCCCTTATTGATATCAACTGCACTAAGAATTACTACAGGGTTCTTATGTTTCTTCACCTTGTCAATCAGCGTAATTGTGGTTCCGCTGACCTTTACTCCAACAGTTTCCCCTGAGGCCGCATTGAGCTTAGCTCCATTGGCTTTAAGGGCATCTGGAGAGAGAATCGGATCTCCAACAATTACGTGATACAGAATTACCTTTTCTACAGTCTCTGCTCCAAGACTCATCACAGCATTAGCTACCGCTCGCTCTGATTTAAGAGTCTTACCTGTCAGATACTTAACGAGATTTCGGAATGCTGCATCAGTTGGCACAAATGCCGTGAGTGCAGTATCCCCTTTTGAGATTGCTTCGACTGGAGAGTTAGGGAGTTGACCCCAAACATCCATGAATACCCATGTAAAAATATCAAAATCGGCAGAATTACGATCAAATGCTGCGCCTTGCAGATTCAACACCTCAGTCAACGGCATTGACTTTAGAGCGTCATCTGCTGCATTGGCAGATATGGGCGAAAACATCAGACCTAGAGCTAACGCAGCAGATGCTGTGCGCTTGAGTTTCTTCATTGGTGCTTCGTCCTTTCGTTCACTTACCTAGGATTAAGTAGTGTTTCAGTTGCGAAGCATCCTTGATTTACCTCAGAAAATTCTCACTGTTACCTCTCAGCGAGCACAGAAGAATGACAATGTTTGCTGAGACTTCTAGAATTTTTCATTCTATTTGGAAATTAGAATGGTCCAAATTGTTGGGCATTGCTTGGTCAAAGACTGGTCAAATGGTGAGCCCAGAGAATATGGATACTCAATACCCCCTAATCTTAAAAAATCCTTAATGAAATAGGACTGTCTCCTAAGAAAAGAGATATCTCGCGGGGGGGGGCATGGATATCCACTTTCAGCCTGAGCATTCAAGCGCTCTCTTTGATCTCGCACAGTTCATTTACCAGAACCCTCATCCAGATGATCTTTGCCAATTTCTAGCAACCAGAGTGTGTCCAACAGGGGAACTTGCGAGGGTTTATGTCGGTCGACTCGACAATGATGGTGTTATCAGGACTGAAGCAGCTTTCGGTTATTCACTCGAAGTGGATGTCATGAATGTCGTCACCCCACTAGAACTTGATAGGCCAATGCCTGATGCTTTAAGAAACAGGAGAGTTGTAGTTGGCAACAAAGAGGATATCTTGCAAACGTATCGAGGCTATTTGCCATTGGATATTCGTAGCCCTTGGGTTTCAACTGCTGCCGTTCCAACATTGGGCAATATAGCTTTCGTATTTAGGTTGCAGTGTGCGATTGATAGTAAAGAATTTGCCGAAGTCTATTTCAGAATCGTTGGAGCGCTATTAAGTTTTTACAATTTTGAGAGTGCAAGGGCGAAAAACCGATTATTTGATGGTGTAAAGGCATTGAGAAAAATTGAGAATTCACGAATCCAGAAAGGGACACCTCTTACTGAGCGCCAAGAATTGATTATCGAGCTCATTCAAAGCCAAAAGACTAATAGTCAGATCGCACATCTACTTGGTTATAGCGAATCCCTAATTCGCCAAGAGACAATCATTATTTATCAGAAACTTGGTGTTTCGGGAAGGAGAGAGTTAATAGAAATCTCTTCAACACCATCAACGAGCTCTAAGGAATTTCCTAACTCCGAGACCACTTTATAGGGGCTGGTAAGGGGTTTGGTACATCAATATTTGCCTTACTAATGGCGTCTACATAAAAGAAAGCTCCTGTTACTAATTCACATCGATCAAGCTGGGTGTTGAGTTGGTAGATATCTCGCTTAACTTTCCACTCGTACCACTCGGGACCTGTGGATACATCCCGGTTATCAATAACTTTTGCCTCAGACAAAATGTTGTAGTAACTCTGATCTAGTCGCGAATCTCCAGACCACAAAGTAAAGGGTAATCTCTTGGAGACACCTTTTAGACGCTCCAGTTCGCGTTCTGCTGAAGGGAGCGTAAAGGTATTGAGAAGAACAACTGGCTCCTTGTTGCAGCTTGAGTCAAAGAAAGATGGATAGAGATAGTCAAAATTTGGTGCAAACTTCCCGGTTTCATAATCTAAATTCCAGTACTTTCCATCTTTATATACATAACCATCTCCTACAAGATCCTCAACTAACTTACCGCTGCCGTCACGTAACAAAAGATTAAAGCTTGTCTTTGCTGGCTCACCTTGTGGTCCTGTGGCTCCAACGGGTCCCGAAGGACCCACCGCTCCTGGAATGCCTTGCGGTCCTACAGAACCAACTTGTATCGGATCATTTCCTTTGGGGCACTTGCCTGACTTTGCGTAAGTAACTACTTTGGTTTTGGAATTTACACAAAAGGTATGTTCAGTCGTATTTGTTCCTGGCAATGATGCAAAGGCAACTGCAGCACAAAACACTAGAAATACGGTAAGTGTCAACGACTTTTTTGTGATCATCACAAAAGAGTACTGGTGTTTAATTAACTTCGCGCTCTGAGTGAGCGGTATTTTTGCCACGCTTCTGTCGACCAAAGCGCCCACAACACGAGTATGGGCTGGAAGAAGAGACGTATCAGACGCTCTCGATCGGAATCCAAACCAAAAGCATCAATTCCATTGATGTATTGAGAGACATTCCCAGGGAATATTGCAATAAAGAAAAGCGCTACAACCCAACCAATAATGCTTCTAAATTTCCACAATGCAATGAGTAATAAACCCAGAATTATTTCAATAATCCCAGATGCCAGAACAACAAAGTCGGCATCGAAAGGCAACCAGGTAGGAACTTGCGCTCGAAATTCCTCGCGATTTGAACCAAGGTGAGAGATTCCCGCTAAAGCAAGAAAGAGTCCAAGTGATACTTGGGCTACCTTCTTAATCATGGCTTGGTCTGAGCAGCAAAACGAGGTAGCGCATGTGAGTGAGAATAGCAAGACTTGGTCATCATGCATCGGGTGCCAATTGAAAGAGGTGCAAGGTACCCTTGAGTAATGGAGCTTAAGAATCGCACCTCAGCATGGGTGATGTTGGTTGCGGCAATCACAGGATTTGTTGCTTCCCTTATTCTTACGATTGATAAATTCAAAATCCTTAAAGATCAGGGATATACACCTTCCTGCAATATTAATTCCACCCTCAATTGCAAGAGTGTGATGCTCTCCAAACAGGCTGAAGTTTTTGGGTTTCCAAACTCCATTATTGGCATTGCTACTTTTGCAATGATGCTAGTTGTTGCTGTTGCACTTTTTCTTAACATCCGATTTCCGAAGATTTTTTGGGTTCTTCTATTTTCTGGTACTTCCCTTGCAGTCATTTTCTGCCATTGGCTAGCTTTCCAAACAACCTTTGTAATAGGTGCGCTCTGCCCCTATTGCATGGTGGCATGGTTTGCAACGCTACTTGTACTTTCTGTTGCTTTTCGAGAACTTCTTGAATTCAAGAAGGAATCCACAACAGAAGAGTCTTCACGGGAAGCGGTTAAAACAATTCAGACCTGGATGGTTCCTTTCCACCTTGTTTGGGCAGCGCTACTCATCGGTGCCGCCTTCATGGGCGTTTAGAACTCTCGCCTTTTAATGTCTATAGCAACGAGGAAAGCCCTCGTTAGTGGCTTTGAACCTTTTGCCGGTTCCCACATTAATCCGTCACAGAAAGTCGTTGAGGCTCTCTCTCAATTGACGATTGAGGGTATTGAATTGGATGCAGTTGTCTTACCAGTTGAATTTGAGCGGGCCCCAAAAATTCTCTTGCGAGAGATAGAGAATTTTAAGCCAGAGATTGTTATTGCTTTTGGACAAGCTGAAGGTCGCACATCAATCACACCAGAAAAAATCGCAATAAATCTCGATAACGCTCGCATCGCTGACAATGCGGGTGATATGAGAAAAATGCAGACCATTGATCCTGAAGGTAGTGATGGATATTTCACAACTTTGCCGGTTGAGGAAATAATTGAAGCATTGAAGAACGAGGCAATCCCAGCAGAACTATCACTATCAGCGGGAACCTTTGTCTGTAACCACCTCTTCTATGTGATGCAAAAAGCGCTACAAGGCACCTCTACCAAATCGGGCTTTGTGCATGTTCCCTTACTGTCTGAGCAGCGCTCTGAATTCCCTGGACAACCCACCATGACCATCGATGAACTCATTCGAGGTGCACGAACTGTAATTCTCAGCGCACTTTGACCGAATTGACAGAGATATGAACCGAATCTTATGCAAGTAACTAGGATAATTTTGTGATGCCAGACCGCAGATTAATCATTCATGCTGGATTCCATAAATCGGGTACTACTGCGCTGCAAGAGGCATTCGATGCACAGAGCGAAGAACTTAAGTCTGCAGGAATTATCTATCCGAATATTGGACGAAAAGCTCATCACCGAGTCGCATGGGCCTTAACTGGGCGATCATGGGGTTGGAGCAAAAGGGGCGGAGAAAAGACTTCACGCAAATATTGGGATGAATTAGCAAAGTCGGTAAATGGCAGCAAAGAAGAAACAATTCTCATCAGTAGTGAATTTTTCTCCGAACTCAATGGTGATGCAATTCGCACGATCTTTAGTGAAATCAAGGATAGAAAAGTAGAAGTAATCTTCACAGTGCGCCCCTTGGTAAAGTTACTTAGCTCGTCTTACCAGCAATATCTCAAGTACGGAACCAAAGCTGATTACACAACGTGGCTTCACTCAGTTCTTGATAATCCAGGTGAATCTAAAATAAATCCTACGTTTTGGATGCGTCATTTTCATGGGCGTGTGGTGGCTCGCTGGGTAGACGTGATCGGCGCTTCACATGTAACAGTGATTATTGTCGATGAGTCAAAACCTGAATTTCTCTTTGACTGCATCAACGAATACCTCGGTTTGCCGAAAGGATTCATCAAAGCTCAAAAGACAGGCAGCAATCGTTCTTTAAGTATGGAAGAAATTTCACTATTGATCGAACTAAATAAGCGATTTCCAAGTGAGAGAGATTGGAATGAATACGAGATTTTCATACGCGATGGATATATCCGTAGGCTCACCGATCATGTCCAGCCACCGAAAGATGGAGAGAAACTTCCAACACCACAATGGGCCATCGATAAAGGAAATGAAGTAGGAGCTCAGAATAGGCGAGAGCTCGTAGCCACAGGTGCAAAAATCATCGGCGACATAAGCAGTCTAGATAGCGCAAAAGTTCCCACCGGGGAACCGATGTACCCAGAAAAGATTTCTATTGAGCTCGTTGCAGAAGCAATGTTGGGATTTGATAAGAATATTGTGAAGAGGTTTCCGATTAGATGGATGCAAGACAACATCACTAACCGTTACAAGAGGAAGATCCGCAACGAAATATCTAAGCTTGGAAAGAAACTTTAATTGAACTTCTGATTGGCGCGATCCAAGTCCGCCTGGAAATCAACTTCTACAGCAAATAAGTCTGATATATCAACCGGTTCAATCTCAATTCCAGCCTTTTCAATCGCAAGTTCAAGGCCACGTTCAAAGTAATCATTATCGGCGCACTCATCTAGGTACTGAATGACAGCGCGCTTATGGACTTTTGAGATGAAATTAATGCCAACTGCTTCTCCGAGTGCATTTTTAACCTGCTTAGATAGAGCGTTGATATGTCCCTTTGAGTCGACGGTGTATTTGACTTCTTCTTCTGCTGTGGCCGAAGTATTTACGCAAACAAATGATTTTTCATCACGAATGCGGTCAGCAATACGCTCGAGAACGCTGGCATCAAAGACAACATCGCCGTTAAGCCAGAGCACTCCATTTTCTTGTGAGGCGCGGAGCGCTTTAAGGAGGCTCTTTGAGGTATTGGTCTGGTCATAGTTCTCGTTATAGACGAAAGAGACATGGGGATGCGCTTCCATAATCATCTCCATCTTAAATCCAACCACAATTGTGACCCGAGCTTCGTCTTTGAAGACTTTCTCAACATTCTCTAATTGTTGCTGCATGATCGAGCGACCGTCAGCAAGAGGTGTGAGTGGTTTTGGCCAAGGTTTACCTAAACGGGTGCCCATTCCGGCTGCAAGAATCACAACTTGAAGGGCCATAGATTTATACTACAGGAAATGAATCAATCCCTTACTTCGTTAGTAGTCACGCCTACAACAAGTATCAACGAAGTACTCACAACATTTGTTAACTCCCAGAACGATGTGTTGCTCATTGATGAGAACAGTGTGGTTGCAGAACCACACATGGAGTTGCTCACAGACTATCCACGCAACACCTCTGCAGCATTGGTAGCAGTAGAAAAAAATGGCGACACGCTTGTTCGCCAAAACCGTATAGCTAGCGCAACTTCTTCTTCACATAAAGTAACTATTGGAAATAGGAAATTTGTCGGCATACTGCGATTGTCACAGAAGCAGCGAAGCGAAATTACTGCCGTATTAGAAAATGCAGCGAAGCATAAATTGCCGGGCAACGCGGCAGATCTAGTTCTTGTTGCGCTTACGCGGGCTATGGTCAAGGTTGACGCGGCTGAAGTTTGGGCGGCTCCCTACATAAGAAGTCCGAAGGCTGATGAACGCACGAAAGTTCGCGATGCAATCACTAAGCTCAATATGGGTCGTGTCCGACTCAGTATGGCAAACCGAGCCAATGACGGCTTCTTCTCAGTCTTTTTCTTACGGAAATTTTCTAAAATTCTCACTTGGGTGGCTGTTAAGGTTGGTGCTACACCAAATCAAGTAACGCTGATTTCATTTGCGATCGGACTTTATTCTGCTTACTCCTTTGCTCAGGGAACTTTCTGGAACATATTTCTCGGAGCGGTGCTACTTCAACTGAGCATTATTGTGGATTGCGTAGATGGTGAATTAGCTCGTTACACCAGAAAATTCTCTCAACTTGGAGCTTGGCTCGATGCAGTAACAGATCGCGTCAAGGAATACATGGTCTTTATGGGGTTAGCCATAGGCGCAGAGAAAGATGGAAGAGATCTTTGGATTCCTGCGGTCGCAATGATGTTCATTCAGACCTTCAGGCATCTTTCCGATTACAACTATGCACGAATTGCACGGTTTAGAGCAGAAGAGAAATTTGTCGCACCAGTGGACTTCACGGCAGATTTCGATGGGATAGTTCCAACCGAACGCGAACCGAAAGGTCGTCTTCGCTATTGGCTCGGAAAAATCATCCAATTTCCAATAGGCGAGCGCTGGTTGGCGATAAGTGCAAGCGCAGTTATAGGCGGCGCAGCATTTACGTTTAACATCATGCCAATTCTGGCTTTTATTTCAGCAGTTGTTGTATTCAGGGGTAGATTTATCAGAACGCAACAGATGCCCAAAGCAGCAACAAGAAAACCACTCATCGCTCGTCAGTCAGATCTCTTCGGGTTGAAGCGAAGTTTTACAGAGAGATTTGATTGGCTGGAGCCCTCTGTCTTACGTTTTATCGAGGGAGGATTCCTGTTATGGATTCTTGTAAGTGTTAATGAGTTAAACATTGCGACGTTTATGATTCTTTTTAGTATTGTCTTTCACCACTATGACAATCTCTATCGCGCATTGCAGGATGAACAGAAGCCAGCGTGGTTGTCAGCTCTTGGCCTCTTTGTTGGTGGTCGAATTCTGATTCTCGGAGTTGCTGCCCTGCAAGATTGGCCTCTGTTTTACTTTGCTTGGTACTTCTCTATTTTGTTTCTTGGTGTTTCATCATTGCAATGGGTTTTAAGCCATCGAACTAATAAGATGGGGAAATGACAGCTCGACCCACACAACCCACAATTGCGCAAATTCGAGAAGTCTCACAACCTGCTTCCGTCACGGGTCGATCCAATGCAGAGCACTGGGTAGCAGATCTTTATTTACGTAAACTTTCCCCGTACCTAACTCGATTACTTCTAAAGACTCCGATTACCGCAAATGGAGTCACATATTTGATGATTCTTACTGGAATATCGATAAGTGCTGCATTATTGATTCCTGGCCTAACGGGTCTTTTGCTCGCCCTTTTCTTATCTCAGCTACAGATGCTTTGGGATTGCTGCGATGGAGAAGTTGCGCGATGGCGCAATTCCCAATCTCCAAAAGGCGTATTTCTCGATCGCGTTGGTCACTATCTCACCGAATCTCTTATCCCAGTAGCGCTCGCTTTGCGAATCATTGGTTGGCCAGAGAAAGAAATTTCAGATTGGAAAATTCCATTTCTTGGCGCTGTCATCTCGATTCTTATTCTTCTCAATAAAGGATTTAACGACATCGTCCATGTCTCGAGAGCCTTCGGAGGACTAGAAAAACTCTCTGACTCTAAAGAAAGTGGAGAACCAGTAAAGAGTTGGTTGCGGATTGCTAAAGCCCCCTTCAAAGTTTTTGCAATTCAGCGCCTCTTTCATTCTGTGGAGATGACAATCGTGATTGCGATTTTCGCCGCCAATAGTTTGCTTATCACCACAGGCATTTACGTAGCGCTCTTTGTGACTTTTGGTCACCTCCTTGCAATACTTGGCTCACGAAAACTTGATTCCAGGTAGGTGAGTGATGTTATTCATCTGTAAAGAAATGATTGAAGGATTCCGACATCTCTTCCCGCGTGGGAAGTTTCGTTTCGTACTAGTAGTTCTCTCACTGATTGCTGCTGCCATATCGGTCTCTGAATTACTTGTGATGAAATTCTTTGCAACGCTGGTTCTTCATGAAGGTGATTTTGATCGGGCTGTCCTCGGATGGGCGATTGTGGGATTCTTCTTATTCTTTGTTGTGACTCGAGTTGGGCAGTATTACCAACGTAATTATCGCGTCAAAGCCCTTGCGCGTTCATTTCGTGCGGCCAAGAAAGAGCGCAGCACAAAGGAAGAAAATCGTGAATGGTCGATGGCCTTCGAACTGACCAACATCTTGAGTCTCGGAACACAACTAGTAGCGATACTTCTATTCTTCCTTGTATTGAACCCAACCATTGCCTTGATTAATGTCGTAGTTTTGTTGGCAATTCTCCAAGTCGTAGGCTCAATTTTCCGTCAGCAATTAGCAGCCCAAGCCGAACTCAATGCACTGCCGAAAGAGAAAAAAGTTAAACCAGATAAACGTTATGGGCTACGAATTAAGGCCGCAGAAACAGGTGCTCTAGTTTCCGGCGGCGGGATGCTCGCACTTCTTGCTGTACTGCTCTTTCTTAGCATTGAAGGAGATATCACTCCCGCTAACACCCTCGTAATCTTCCTTGGCGCGAGATTACAGAATTCCGTTATTTCAAATGGTTCCCGCTCCTTGATGCGTTATGCGCGATCAAACTCTCGATCAGTAGTGTCCGATGACGACGTCGAGTGACGTGTTACTTACCTTTGGTTACTCCACTCTCTCTAATCGAGTAAAAAATATTTCCTTTCCCCAACGTTCTGCTAACCGAGAATTCATAGTTTTAGTCCAGAATCCTAACGAAGAGAGTTACGTATTTGACACGCCCCAGACAAAACTAGTTGAACTAAAAAGCAGAGGTGTTGCAAAGAGTCGAAATGCAGCGTTGAAACATGCCAGTGGAAAGTATTTGATCTTCGGTGATGACGATATAACTTTTGATGAAGCAGGATTAGACGCGTTAATTAACTATTTTGAAGCGAATCCAAATTGTGCAATTATTTTGGCTCAAACTAGTGATGAAACCGGAGCGCTTCGCAAGAGCTATCCATCCAAACCCCACAAGCTGTCGAAATACAACTCAGCTAAAGCAGCCACATACGAGATGATGGTTCGGGTTGACGCTGTCCGAGGCGCCGGTGTGACTTTCGATGAAAACTTTGGAGCAGGAGCTGAAAATTACCTTGGAGATGAATACATCTTTATCGCGGATGCTCTTAACAAGGGACTTAAAGGCGACTTCCTTCCGGTTCGCGTGGCGATTCATCCCAAAGAGAGTTCAGGTAGCACGTGGGGAACTCCTCGAGACCTATCTGCGAGAGCAGCGGTCTTTTCAAGAGTATTTGGAATCGCTGCGCCAATATTTCGAGCGCTCTTCTTGTTGAAATCACGTAAAGGCCGTGTGGGTCTTGTTAACGCAGTTCGTTTCATCATTGGCCGATGAAGATATTTGCGCATCGCGGTTTTAGTGCACGTTTTCCCGAAGGCACGCGTGCTGCATATGAAGGGGCTGTCATTGCAGGGGCAGATGGTTTTGAGTGCGATGTTCGCCTCACTCGCGATAATCAAGTTATCTGCTTTCACGATCGCACAATCAAGAGAATTGCAGGTGAAAGAAAGGCAGTTTCGCGCCTTACAGCACAAGAACTTCACAAACTAGTCAATGCAATAACGCTCAACGAACTTCTCGACATCGCCATCGATGAGAAGAAAGATCTACTCATAGAAACTAAGCACCCAGTTCTAACAGGCGGGAAAATCGAACGGCAAGTATTGGAAATTCTCAATAAAAGAAGTTCTGAAATAGAAGAAGCTGGAATTAATATCACCGTGATGTCTTTTTCTTATTTAGCGGTCCGAAGGCTTAGAGGGAAATATCCCGATATTGCCAAAGTTATTAAATACGCACTCGCAGCAAGATTAAGTCGGGAAAAGACTGTGGCAATAAGTATTGAACTTATTGAGAAAAACCCTGGCCTTCTAAAGAAGTTATCTGCCCATCGAATTATGGTGTGGACGGTAAATTCTTCAGCCGGACTGAGTCTTCTTAAGGATCAGAAGATAGATGGGGTAATTACCGATAAGCCGCGCTATGCACGTAAGAAGCTGATTGGAGAGCATTGATGGCACTGAGGAATTTGGCAAAGATTTCGCAGTACGAGAGGATTTAAACATGGATGAGCGCCTGACCCTCTCGGTAGATTGTGGTGGGCTCTTTATCAAGAGTTGCGTCTTGGATGATTCAGGAACGATGCACTCAAAACCAAATCGAATTGAAACTCCTTATCCTCTCTCGCCGGAACGGTTTGTAGAAACAATTGCAGAAATCTCAGCAGATCTACCCAAGGCTTATCGAGCGACTATCGGAATGCCCGGAATGATTCGCAACGGCGTGGTGGTAGCAACTCCGCACTACATAACTACTCGTGGACCACGAACCAGAATCGACCCAGAACTTGAGGAGAGTTGGAGAGATTTTGATGTGCAGAAAGCCATCTCAACAAATCTAGGAATCCCAACTTTGGTACTTAATGATGCAGAAGTGCATGGAGCTGGAATTATTACTGGTTCGGGGTATGAAGTTGTCATCACCCTTGGCACAGGTTTGGGTTTTGCGATTTTTTATGGAGGGAAGTTAACGCCGCATTTTGAGTTTTCACATGCCACAGTGCGACGAGGAACTACATATGACACCTGGATCGGCGAACAGGAACGCAAACGCCTTGGCAATGTATTTTGGTCACGGAGAATTAGACAGTTGGTTGAAGAGCTCCGCCCGGTTTTCAAGTGGGATCGTCTTTATATAGGCGGCGGAAATGCGCGCGTTATTCGCCCTATTGATCTAGAGAAGATGGGCGATGATGTGATTATTGTTCCAAACACTGCAGGCGTTGCTGGCGGTGTGAGAGCGTGGAACTTAGAACATTACTTCCGCGCTTAAGCGCGCAAAGCTTGGGCGAACTCTAAGAAGTCGCCAACAATGATGTCGATCTCTCTCTGGCCATGTGCCAGCGAAATTAACCATTGTTCATCAAGGCCTGGAGGGGTCATCACATTGCGATTAAGTGACCAGAAGAAGGAAAGTTCAGCGATATCGAAATCAGTAGCCTTGTAATCACGGTAATTGCGTACCGGTGAAGGTGACCAGGTAATACATCCTTTTACGCCAAATCCAACAGTGTGCGCTGGGATTTCGTACTCATTAATGATGTCAGAGATTCGCGTGAGCGCTTGACGATTTAAATCTTCACAACGTTGGAGCGCTTCTGGAGTGCAGAGACGATCAACAGCACGTATTCCAGCCATCGCAAGATAATGGCCATTAAATGTTCCAAGATGGGAATGATGACCTTTAACGACAACATCCATGTATTCGCGCTTTCCACCAAATGCGGCAACAGGAATTCCGCCGCCAATTGATTTTGCAAGCGCGATGAGATCCGGCTTGACGCCAAGTCTTTGTGCGGCGCCTTGTGGACCTGCAGTAAGTCCAGTCTTTACTTCATCAAAAACAAGAAGCACACCATATTGATCGCAGAGTTCACGCACTCTTTCCAGATATCCCATATCAGGAAGCACAATTCCAATGTTTTCTAGAACTGGCTCCATAAATACACATGCAATCTTGTCAGCATCTTTCTTCAAAACTCTCTCAATTGCATCTGCATCGTTATAAGGAACGACATAGACATCGCCAGGAACTGTGGCAGGAAGTGGAACCGAGTTAGGAGAATGTGGATCGCCAGCTTTATCGAGCGCTGGTTTGGCAGAGACCATAAGTGGATCAAATGAACCGTGGTATCCACCCTCAATCTTGATGACTCCAAGCTTTCCGGTTGCGGCGCGAGCAGTGCGGAGTGCATACATCGTGGCTTCTGTGCCGGAGTTGGCGAAGCGGACCATATCTAGACCAAAGCGGCGGCAGATGATTTCGGCGCCATCTCGGGTGATAGGCGAAGGAGTGGCAAAGAGAGTGCCGACATCGAGAGTGGCGTGGGCTTCCTTTACGACCTCTTCATTGAGGTGGCCAACAAGGAGTGCGCCAAAACCCATGGAGAGATCAAGCATTTCGCGACCATCAACATCTTTGAGCCATGCACCTTTAGCGGCGACGATTGAAATGGGGTATGGATCCCAATGTTGGAAACTTGATGCGACGCCAAGCGGCGTGACTTTCGAAGCGCGGAGATTTTCGGCGCCAGATTCAGGAGCTTGCTTTGTAAATTTTGCGCGCTCAATCTCGAGAAGTTCTTGGATTCGCGCAGCAGGAACCGGCTTAATACGGTTAGGAGTTGACCTAAAGGTCTGATGATGATGCGTTGTATTAAACATGGGAGTTTCGGGACTTCCCAAATACGGATCAGAAGATCCGATTTGTTGGTACCACACCCCTGTTCTAAAGAAAAACTGTTGTCTTGCTGAAGGGGAGTTTACTCCCGCGTATTAGGGGCAGTCAAGAGATAGCTTTTATGCGTGGCTCATGCGTAATTACCGCATGAATAAGTTTCGTAACCTTCGCGTTGTGAAATACAGACCTGTCACGATCATCACACAGAAGTAGCTCACATGTATCAACGTTCCGTTATCAAACGCTGAGAACCAAATATCTCTTACTAATTCAATTCCATGCCATGAAGGCATTAACTTTATTAGAAACTCCAACCAATCTGGATAAACAGAGATTGGATATAAAGATCCAGAAAAAAGAAACATGGGAAGAAGAACAATGTTGATCATTCCCATTTGTTGGTACGTTTTAAAATAAGAAGTAATCGCCATCCCAAACGATGCAAAACCAAATGCAATAAAGACTGCCGCCGGTATCGCAAGGATTGCAGCCACTCCAGGAACTAGTCCAAGCGGCGCAGTGATTGCCATAAACGCCATTGCGTAAGAGAGCCCACGTAGCAGCGCCCACGTGATTTCGCCGAGCGCTACATCAAGCGGCCCGAGTGGCGTTGCTAGCATGCCTTGGTAGAGCTTGCTCTCGTTGAGTTTAAAGAAGACATTCCATGTCGAGTCGTAGATTGCACCATTCATAGCGCTAGTTGCGAGCAAACCTGGGGCGATGAAGACGGTGTAGTCGATTGTCTTGCCACCAAAATCTACATTTCCAATGAGTTCGCCCATTCCATAACCAAATGCCAAGAGGTAGAGAACTGGCTCCACAAATCCAGTAGCAATGGGAACCCACGTTGATGAGCGAAGAGCAAGGAGCGAACGTTCGACGATTGCACGTGCGCGGCCAGCATAAAGCTGGTGCCCAAATTTATTGGCGCGCGCGTCTGCGATTTCTACTGCAGTACTCATTTAGCCAACCTTGCAGTGAAGGCTCGATTAGCAAGTAAGAGTCCGGCAATAAGTAAGAGAGATAGGTAAGCGAAGTGAAAGAGAATCATGAGACCACTGATGGAGTATCCGTAAGAAAAGTGCCTTCCTAATTCAGTTGCATGCCAGAGCGGTGAGACCCAACCGATAGGTTGAAGGAATGTTGGCATGCTTTCCAAAGGGAAAAAAGTTCCAGAGAATAGAAACATAGGCATGATTACTAAACGACCAAGAATCGTCATAAAGAAATCTTCTTTAGTCACTTTTGCGGTAATCCCAAGGATAACCGCAGCAAAAGCTCCTGCAGCGAACATGGTTATCGGCACAACATCCCATGATTGACTTATGCTGAAAACACCAAAAGCAACAAGGAGCGCCCAATAACAAAACACGGTGAAGGCAACACGGAGCATTGCTGCCATAAATACACCAGTTGCTATTTGGGTTCCCGTTAAAGGAGTGGAATTCATTGCAAAGAAAAGCTTGCGCCATTTGAATCCTTCGAGAACTGGAAACATCACTTCATCCATGGCTCCGGTTAGAGCAGCAGCTGCTAAGAGAGCAGGAGCAATAAAAGTTATGTATTCCACGCCACCGGTGCCTGAGGTTCCAGAGTTCTGATTTACCAAGACTCCCACGCCAATTCCGATAGCGATGAGATAGAAGAGTGGATTTCCAATTGCAACGATGGCGATGATGCCCTTCCACTTCATCATCTGAGAGATTCGAGCCTCAGCTACATAAGCAGCGCCGATGCTTCGTACCTTTGCAACATTGATTCCGGAGTTCATTGTTACTCAATCAGCGATCGACCAGTAAGGCGCAAGAAAACATCTTCGAGAGAACTGCGTCGAACTAGAGAGGTAGTGGGGTGTAATTTCTTGGCAATGATCTCTTCTAGAAGAGCTTCGCCATCCTCGACGTACATCAAGATACGATCAGGAAGCTCTTCGATCCGATCACACATGCCGCGCAAAATTGGAGCGACTTCCTTGTTACGTTCTGAGCCAAAGCGAACTTCTAAAACCTCTTTAGTGGAATAAACCTTGATAAGTTCAAGTGGCGAACCTTCGGCCATAATCTTGCCGTTATCCATCACAACTAATCGATCACAGAGCTGTTCCGCTTCATCCATGAAGTGGGTGGTCAAAACCAGCGTTACTCCAGTCTCTTTCAGGCGGAATAAGCGGTCCCACAAGATATGTCGCGCTTGCGGATCAAGACCTGTCGTTGGTTCATCAAGCATCAAGATGTCAGGCTCGCTCACCAGAGCGCGAGCGATTGTTAAACGCCGTTTCATTCCGCCGCTCAGCGCATCAACTTTTACGTTACGTTTCTCTTCAAGTTGAGCAAACTCAAGCAATTCTTCAATTTTTGCGCGGATAAATTTCTTGCTCAGCCCAAAGTATCGGCCATAAATAAAAAGATTTTCGGTAACTGTTAATTCGCCATCTAGATTATCTTGTTGAGGAACGACACCAAGATGGGCGCGAATTTGGGGGCCATGCTCTTCAGGATCGCGGCCAAGAATCGAGATAGTCCCAGCTGTGCGTTGGGAGGTAGCTGCGATTATCCGCATCGTCGTGGACTTGCCAGCTCCGTTAGGACCAAGGAGTCCAAACGACTCTCCCTTGGCTACATCGAAGTCGATGGCATTTACTGCGGTGAAGTCACCGTACTTCTTGGTCAAGCCACGCGCGCTTATGAGCGATTCAGACATTGATTTATCTTATCGCTTTAACAGGTCTATAGTTTCCCTACGTGCGGTTATTACATCAACCAAATCACGATCTAACTTACGACGATGTTTTTATGATTCCGTCGCGCTCCAACGTGACGAGCCGTATGGATGTAGACCTCCACACCACAGATAACACCGGCGCCACAATTCCTCTTGTTGTGGCAAATATGACCGCAATTTCTGGACGCCGCATGGCAGAAACTGTTGCGCGCCGTGGCGGACTCACTGTTATTCCACAAGACATTCCACTTCCTGTGGTCACAGAAGTGATTTCGTGGATGAAGTCACGCCATGTTCTCTTTGATACACCTATTACTTTAGAAGCGCACCAAACAGTTGCCGATGCGACATCGCTCATCCATAAGCGTGCGCACGGTGCAATTGTTGTTGTTGAAAACAACAAACCACTTGGCATTGTGATGGAAGAAGATTGGGAAGGTGTTGACCGATTCACCCAAGTTCACCGCATAATGTCGAAAGACTTGATGGTTATTCCCGATACCGTCAACGCGCGGGAAGCTTTTAATTTGCTGCACGAGAAAAATCGTCGCTTAGCCCCCGTTGTCAATGCATCTGGAAATCTCGTAGGCATCATCACCAAAACTGGCGCGCTTCGTGCAACCTTGTACCAACCTGCGCTCGATAGCCAAGGAAAGTTAAGAATTGCCGCTGCTGTTGGCGTCAATGGCGATGTAAAAGCAAAAGCAGAAGGTTTGATCAAAGCCGGAGTAGATGTCCTTGTCGTTGATACCGCACATGGACATCAAGAGAAGATGATTGAAGCCCTCAAACTCATTCGCGCGCTGAATCCAAAAATTCCTATTGTTGCGGGAAATGTTGTTACTGCTGAAGGTGTACGAGACTTAGTCGCAGCAGGAGCAGACATCATCAAGGTCGGAGTTGGTCCCGGTGCAATGTGCACTACTCGTATGCAAACCGGAGTTGGCCGCCCACAATTTTCTGCCGTCATGGAATGTGCTGCTGAAGCTAAAAAGCTTGGTAAACATGTTTGGGCCGATGGTGGAGTACGTCATCCACGAGATGTTGCTCTTGCACTTGCTGCTGGTGCTTCATCAGTAATGATTGGTTCTTGGTTTGCAGGAACATACGAATCACCAAGTGATTTACGAGTCGACTCCTCAGGCAAGTTATATAAAGAGTCTTTCGGAATGGCATCAGCTCGCGCAGTAGCAGCTCGAACCTCGAGTGAAGATGCATTTGAACGTGCTCGAAAAGGCATTTATGAAGAAGGAATTTCAACTTCGCGAATGTATCTCGATCCCATTCGTCCCGGCGTTGAAGATTTAATTGATGAAATCATCGCTGGTGTGCGCTCTTCTTGTACCTATGCAGGAGCAAAGAGCCTTGATGAATTTGCCGACAAGGCAGTCGTAGGAATTCAATCAGCCGCAGGTTATGCAGAAGGGCGTCCACTTCATACTTCATGGGGCAAATAAAACTACGCTTCGCGCGCGTATTTTGAAGCAAAAATGAGTAAGTAAGAGAAAGCTGCAATCAAGAAGAGCGTCCAACGCAATTCGATAACATCAGCAATAAATCCAATCAGTGGTGGACCAAGAACGAATCCAAAGTAAGAAACTCCAGAAACTTTAGCGACCGCTTCTGAAGGGGCAATTACTCCCGCATACCTCTTTGTTGCAAGGGTTCCAGCGGCGCTAAACATCAACGGAATAACAACTGAGAGTCCAATTCCAAGTAGAAACCACGAAATCATGATTGCAGGAATACCACCAACGATAAGTCCAGCTGTGAGTCCGGTACCAGAGATAATTCCGCCCATTGCAATCACAAGTGATGCGCCAAATCGATGCGCCAAATAGTCTCCTGAGAAACGACCGATAATCATGGCGCTGCAGAAAACTATGTATGGCAACGTAGAAATAAAAGGCGTCGCACCAAAAGCGTCGCGAGCCAAGACACCGCCCCAATCTCCGGCAGCGCCTTCACTAATTGCAGCAAACAGTCCAAAGAAACCGAGAATCCAGAAGATAAAGGGATGTTTTGCACGCGGACCCGATGTGAAGTCATGTTTATCCGTCTCAGCGGGCAGATAAATCGGCCTGACTGCAAAAGCTGCCACCATATATATAAGGAATAATCCAAGAGATTGATTAAGAGGTGTGACCTCCCATTGTGAGAAAAGTCCGCCAAGAATTCCGCCAATCAAAGTTCCAACTGAAAACATACCGTGAAAAACGCTCATCAAACGCCGTCCCGCGCGTTGTTCTACCAAGACAGCATGTGCATTCATGGCGACATCTTGAGTTGCTAAAGAGAATCCAAGGAGAAATAAAGAGAGCCAAAACCATTGCAGGCTTAGGAGTAACCCAACAAGCACGCAAGAAAAAGCCAATGCAATCGTCGCCCAGAAAACTACTGGCTTACTTCCAAATCTTGCCGAGTTCTTTCCAGCTGGCTTTAGTGCGAGGAAGACTCCGATCGAGACAAAGAGCAGCGAGGTACCTAAAGTTCCATTTGAGATATCCAGAATCCGCTTGAAATCTGGAATTCGCGCAACGAAGGTTCCTGCTGTAAATCCATTGACAATAAATGTGATGGTTACCGCAAGACGTGCGCGCTTGAGCGTTAGTTCCATGAGTTGCGAAGTCTACCCAGCAAAGGTTGAATTCCCGTTAAGGTTTTTTTCAGAAAACAATGATGAGGTATGACGCATGGCAACTGTCTCTACTTTTAGCAAAGTCATGGTTGGTTTCGTAATGGGCGCTGTTGTGGCTGGCGGCGTTGCAGTCGCTGTCACTCCCGATAATCCGCCTACGAAAGTCTGTGTAGACAATAAAACAAAGGCTCTCTTTGCAGCCACAGACGGCAGTTGCTCGAAGACTCGAACCTTGATGGAAATTGTCGGCAACGGCGTTGATGTTCAAACTATCGCTTCTGCGGTTTCGCCTTCAGTGGTTTCGATTGCGGTGTCCTCTGTTGCAGGCGGTGGGACAGGTTCGGGAGTTATATATCGATCCAGCGGAACTTCAGCTTTTATTATTACCAACAATCATGTGATCAAGGACGCGGCACAAACAGGAACTATCAGAGTAGAACTTAATAATGGGGACTTTGAAAATGCGTCAATTGTTGGACGTGATTCAACATATGATCTTGCAGTTTTAAGAATCAATCGCGGTAATCTCAAAGCCATCACAATTGGAAACTCAAATAGATTGATTATCGGTGAACCAGTTGTTGCTTTCGGCTCTCCATTAGGACTATCAGGAACTGTTACAAGTGGAATAGTCTCGGCGCTCAATCGCCCCGTGACTGCGGGAAGCACTGGTGCAGAATCCTTTATCGATGCAATTCAGACAGACGCAGCCATTAATCCAGGTAACTCTGGTGGACCGTTAGTTAACTCCAGTGGCGCGCTCATCGGAATCAATTCTGCAATCGCTGCACTCAGCTCGGGCACAAATGGCTCTATTGGTCTTGGATTCTCGATTCCTATCAATCAAGCAAAGCGCGTAGTTGATGAAATCATTGCAACTGGAAAATCAACTAGACCATTCCTGGGTGTGAATTTTGATACCGCTTATGTGGGAACAGGTGCTCGTATTCGTGGCATTGTTGAAGGTGAAGCTGCCGCGAAAGCGGGGATTCCAGCCGGAGCGATTATTCGTGAAATCGATGGCAAGAAAACCAATGACTTAATTACTGCAATCGTTCGAATCCGCGCATACACCCCTGGCGAAACCGTGAAGATAACAGTGGATATGCCAAGCGGAGGATCCAAGACGTTCTCAGTAGTGCTGGGTAAAGCTGACTCTCAGTAAAGTCGCGAATATTGAGCCATAACGACTAGCTCTTCCTGCTAAGTTATGGCTCACTGCAGCGTTGCATATTTCTGAAGGGAGTACTGCGTTGGCCGATGAACACAACGATGATGATGTAAATGATGAAATCATTACGGAAGAAATGTTGTGGGAGCGAATACCTGAAACTCATGGTGTCGATCGAGCCAGTACGTATTACGAATTAAGCGCGCGAATCTACGCTCGTGGCCAATATGATGAAGCGCTTGCACTCGCTGAAACCGCGCGCGATATTTACTCTGAACTTGGCTCTGCTGCCCCCACTGAAGGTTTAGCCCAGGCCTACTCTGCAATCGGTTACAACCTCAACCAACTCAAGCGAATGAGCGAAGCTGCAACTGCAATGAGTAAAGCTGTTGAGTTACTGCGCGAGAACAAATCTCCGATAGCGCTCGAACTTGCCTGCACGCTAGGTGAATGGTGGTTCGGTTCCAAGGAATATCAGAACACTATTGAATGCATGGAGGAATGCGCGCGCGAACATCTCATTGACGGCAACGAACTTGGCGCAGCTACAGATTTCCATCTCATTGGTTGTGCATATCGCGAATTAAAGAAGTACAAAGAGGCGCTCGAAGCTTTCTTTGAAGCGCGGAAATACTTCAAGGCCGCTCGTGAAGTTATCCATGTTGCGCGTTGTGATCAAAAAATTGCACATTGCTATACCGAGCTAGGCGATGCTGAGTCAGCGCTAGCAGCTGCACAGAAAGCGGTAGATGTCTTCACTACTGCTCATGACCATCGCCGCCTTACTTATGCTTCTTTTGAGCTTGGAAAGGCCCAGGTTCTATCAGGTGAAGTAGATGAGGGGCTCAACACTCTAGAACGGGTCCTGGATATTGCTGCCGATGCCGAACCTAAAGACTTTGAGTTTATTGTTGCGATAGAACGTCGAATTGCAGAGATTCTTCATACCCAAGGACGTTCCGAAGAAGCGATTGAGATTGAACGTCGTATCGCTTCCATCTCTGAAATTCTTGAAGATTAAACTTGAAGATTAAATAGTGGCGCTTCCCGATCTATCACATCTTAAAGATCGTGAGACATTAATTATCACGATGGTCTGTTACGGCAATATCTGCCGATCACCCATGGCTGCGGCAGTCTTGCATAACAAAGTTGCAAAGATTGATAAACCACAGATTGTGGTTGACTCGGCTGGAACTTCTCATTGGCATGTTGGTCAAGGACCAAATCCTCCCTCCAAACGTACATGGGAGAAAGCGGGATACTCCTTCAATCACATTGCATCGCAATTTAATTACTCACGACTTGTCGCCGCCGATCTTGTGCTTGTTATGGATAACCACAACCATCAAGAGGTTATGAAACATGTCACCAGCGACGAAGAAGAGCAGAAGATTTATTACTTGCGTCAATTTGATTCAACATATCCTAAATCGCTCGAAGTTCCAGACCCTTACTCACTTCCAGATTCAGCCTTTGAAGAAGTTTTAGTTATGGTGGAAAAAGCAACAGATGGGTTAATTCAACAACTACTTAGGTAGGTGCTGCATCGCCCAGGCATACATCGCAATTGCTCCTGCTGCTGAAGCATTCATCGAACGCGTTGAACCATATTGAGAAATTGCAAGTACTTGTTGACATGCGGCGACTGCTTCATCGGACATTCCTGCACCTTCTTGGCCTAAAAAAAGCACACAATCACGTGGAAACTTCGCACTCTCTATAGGAGTAGAGATATCAACGTTATCGATGCCGATGATTGCCACTTTGTTCTCATCGCACCAAGCTTTGAAATCGGCCACCGTAGGATGATGAATAACCGTTAAATACTTATCGGTGACCATTGCTCCGCGACGATTCCAGTCACGTTTGCCGACAATATGAACGCTAGAAACATTGAAAGCATTCGCAGTTCTCACGATTGAACCAATATTGAGATCGTGCTGCCAATTCTCTATTGCAACCCGTAACGGATGTCGCTTGGTGTTGAGATCGGCAACGATTGCTTCAACTTTCCAATAACGGTATTTATCTAGAACATTTCGGCGATCACCATTTTCCAGCAGCTCTGGATCAAAGTGTTCGCCAACGGGCCAAGGTTTGGGATGAGGACCAACACCAACCACGGGATAAAACTCTCCTGGTCCTATTTCGGCGGGAGGAAGACTCATAACTTTGTTAACAACTTCTTTGCTTCATCAATGATTGCAGCTTCATGTAACTTCAACTCTTGTCCAGGATAGTTATTTCCGTGGGCAAAGGGATCTGAAAGTTTTGTGATACCTGACAATTCCTGCAAAACAAAGAGGCCACAGAAGGGCGCATATGTTGCGTTATACCCACCTTCGTGGGTCATCATGAGTTTTCCAGCACACACTTCATTTGCAACGTCCATCAATTTGCGCGTCATGGAGCGATAACCCTCGGCGGTTACCAACATACGACCAAGTGGGTCGTAAACAGAAGAATCAAAGCCTGATGCAACACAAATTATGTCGGGTTTGAATTTCCTCAGCGCGGGAATTACAACTTCATCGAAAGCGTGAAAATAACCGCCATGACCCGTTCCAGGCGGTAGCGGAATGTTGATATTTGTCCCCACTCCCACCACATCTATATCGCCAGTATCGTGGGGATAAAGGCGGTTTTGATGAAGCGAAATGGTCAATACATTCGGGTCTTCAAGAAATATTGATTCAGTGCCATTTCCATGATGTACATCCCAATCCACCACAGCCACTCGAAGTTTTTCACCATGAGTTTTCTTGGCAACTCCGATTGCAACAGCCATATTTGAGAAAATGCAATATCCCATGCCGCGTTCACGCACTGCGTGATGTCCTGGTGGGCGAATCAAAGCGTAACCATTATCAACTTCACCGCTGAGTACAGCCTCAAAAAGTTCAATCGCTCCACCAGCTGCCATCGCAGCAATTTCATAACCGCCGCGCGCAAAGGGAGTAGTGAGATCTCCGCCATCACCACCGAGTCGCGATGCAGACTCCTTCTTGATTCGTGCGATGTGTTCTTTCGTGTGAACCGTTTCAAGTTCCGTCTCGCTTGCTTTTCGAGCAGGTAATCGAACCAAATCGTCGATCAATCCCGACACCACAATCAATTCATGAATCCGCTTCTTCGTTTCGGGATTTTCATAATTCATGTATGGCTGTAGCCCTGCACCTGGATCTGATGGCATATCGCCGACAAAGGTCCCCGTATCGTGCCAGCCAAAAATCTCGTGATAGACATACCCCGTACGCATAACGCGAAGCCTAAAGGCTTATCTCAGAATTGACTATTACTCTTGCCATCATGCGTGCAAGAGTTCTAACGGTTATTCTCATAACTCTTCTGGCTCTCTCTCAAGTCCCTGCGCAGGCACTTCACTCACTCGACAAATATGTGAATTCAAAAAATCTTGCATCGCCCGGACTTCTTATTGTCGATCCATTGGATGGAAAAGTAATTGCGCAGAATGCACCTCAATCTTTACGAGTTCCTGCATCTGTACTTAAGCTAATTTCAGCCTCAGCAGCGCTGCATTTCGTAGGTCCAGATAAAACCTACACAACAGGGATTTATGCAACAGATGAGAGCAACACTTATGTCATTAAAGGAAGCCTTGATCCATGGTTGACCAGCAATCTCACCCAATCCAAAAAGAATGGCCAAAAATTTCTTCCATCTTTAGTCAGCAAAGCCAACACAGAAAACAAGGAAAAAATCACAATCTATTACTCAGGGCTCTACGAGAAAGACATTGAGAATCTAAGAATTAATCTCAAGGCTAAGAAGATCAAGGGCATATTTCAGAGAGTCGAACCGCTTCGAGCCAGCGAATTAGCAAGAAGCGAAGTGGCATCTCTGACATCACTTCCAGTAAGTGAAATGGTGAAGTACGTAATTCTCTGGAGTGATAACACTTTAGCTGATCGATTAGGAAAAGCTGCAGCCCGAAAGTTGGGATATGAAACAAACAGCAAAGGACTCACGCAAACATTCAAGCAAGCAATGGACGAATTAGGCGTGGATGCAACTGGGCTGAAAGTGTTTGATGGAAGTGGCTTATCGAAATCAAATCGAGTCTCAGCTTCTACAGTCGTAAGTTTGTTAATAAAGATTAGAAACAATTTAACATTCGCATCAATTTATGACGGACTACCTGTTGGGGGTCTAACTGGAACATTGCAGAAGAGATTTCTTGAGACTGCGCCTCATGCGATTGGACATGTTCATGCGAAGACTGGTTGGGTAAATCGCAGCGTCACAATGGCGGGCTATGTTGAGCAAGGCGAAACAGAATATGCCTTTGCAATTCTGGCTGATGGAATTACGCCCACGTTTTCTTCAAGAAATCGAGCACGAGCTGCAATGGACCGTTTATTGGGTGTTATTGTGAATGGGAATCACTAAAAACTTTAATAGCACCGCCATAACATGCAACCCAGACGCGCTTATTCAAGGGCTCGTAAGTAATACCGATTGGTTCATCACAAGTTTTAATCTTCTGTAAAACCTTAAAATCACTTACTCGCACTTTTGAAATAGTGTCGCTGGTGTAGTTCACAACGTAGAGTGCAGTTCCATCACTGGAGATATCAAGACTGCGTGAAGCAGAACCTGTTTTGACTGTTTTCACAACTTTGTTTGCAGCAAGATCAAAAGCTACTACTCTTCCTGAACTATTCAAGGTGGCATAGAGCATTGAGTTATCGGGGGAGAGCACAACAGCACGCGGGTTGGATCCGATGTTAAGCAAATCCTTTCCCCATGTAGTGAGATTAATTCGGTGTATTACTGCTCCACCCATTTGAGCGACATACGCAAATTGTGAGTCACTAGAGACCGTGATTCCCCGAGGATATCCGCCAATTTTGATGGTTTTGATGACTTTCTGTTTCTCAACTGAAATGACTGATAGATCATAGGAACACCAGTTACTTACGAGAACATACTTATTGTCAGGAGTCACATCAACAACCTTAGGTACAACTCCTACGCGATAAGCGGCATCAATCTTCCACGAACTGGTATCAATGCGATAAAGAAATGAACGATCGTATTTGTCGGCTGGCTTACAAACGTCAGTCCCCTCGCGGTTAAATCCTTTTCCGTACATCGCATAATTTGTTACGTAGAGATGCGAACCATCAGGCGAGAAGGCGCCTTCTACTGGAGCGCCTCGATGCAACCCTGAGAAACCACCAAATCCCAAATCGCTGAGATTAACTTGATCAGATATTGTTGAAATCAAATTTAGATTTGCGGCATCGTAGACTGTTACCGAGTGGCGATACATCATGTTG